>OGHZ01001109.1_pt1 | contig 12389 bp, 14 predicted proteins | sample 1571661 | NCBI WGS metagenome assembly OGHZ01 (sample SAMEA2582040, study PRJEB24529) | metagenome | biome: Human gut stool | place: China | collected 2011 | reverse complement strand
TATAGTATATACTTTAATTATTATTTGAAGGAGGAATCAGAAATTGAAAGATATTGAAATAGCACAAAAAAGTGAAATGTTACCAATAACTGAAGTTGCTCAAAAGGTGGGATTAACTGCTGATGAAATAGAACAATACGGTAAGTATAAAGCAAAAATCAGCTTACCTCTTTCTGCACGTGAACAAACAAAAAGAAAGTTGGTTTTAGTTACTGCAATTAACCCTACTCCAGCAGGTGAAGGTAAATCTACTGTAACAGTTGGTTTGGGCGATGCATTTAGTTTATTAAACAAAAAGGTAATGATTGCTTTACGTGAACCATCATTAGGACCTGTTATGGGAATGAAAGGTGGAGCTACTGGTGGTGGATATTCTCAAGTTGTTCCAATGGAAGATATAAACCTTCATTTTACAGGGGATATGCATGCATTAACAACTGCTAATAATACTTTAGCAGCTTTGATTGATAACCATATTTACCAAGGAAATAAATTAAACATCGATCAAAGACGTGTTATTTGGAAACGTGTATTAGATATTAATGATCGTGCATTAAGTACGTCATGTAGTAATCGGCTTAGGTGGAGCTACTCAAGGTATTCCAAGAGAAGATGGATTCGATATCACTGTAGCTTCAGAATTAATGGCTATTCTATGTCTTTCTAAAGATATTTCTGATTTAAAGAAACGTATCGGTCAAATTGTTATAGGATACAATTTTGATAAAGAACCAGTAACTGTAGATCAACTTGGAGTTACAGGTGCTATTACATTGTTATTAAAGGATGCTTGCAAGCCAAACTTGGTTCAAACACTAGCACATACTCCTGCAATTGTGCATGGTGGACCATTTGCTAATATTGCACATGGATGTAATAGTGTTCTTGCTACTCAAACAGCTTTGAATTTAGCTGATTACACAATTACAGAAGCAGGATTCGGTGCTGACTTAGGTGCTGAAAAATTCCTTGATATTAAAACTCCAGTGTTAGGAAAAACACCTGATACAATCGTAATTGTGGCAACTGCTCGTGCTTTGAAGATGAATGGTGGAGTAGCTAAGGATAATTTAGATGAAGAAAATGTTGCTGCAGTTGAACAAGGTTTTGCAAACTTGAAGAACCATATCCAAAGTATGAAACGTTATAATGTTCCTGTTGTAGTGGCAATTAATAAATTCACTCAAGATACTGATGCTGAATTAGCTAAGATTGTTGAACTTTGTGAACAAAATGATACTAGAGCAATTGTTGCTGACGTTTGGGCTAAAGGTGGAGAAGGTGCTACAGAATTAGCTAAAGCAGTTATTGAATCTTGTGATAATGAAGACTTTACAATAGCGATGATTCTGTTGAAGAAAAGATCAACAAGATTGTTACTGAAATTTACGGTGGCGATGGGGTTGAATTTAGTGCTAAAGCTAAGCGTCAATTAAGACAATTTGAAAAATTAGGTTGGAACCATCTACCTGTATGTATGGCTAAGACACAATATTCATTGTCTGATAATGCTAAAGTTTTAGGTGCTCCAAAAGGATTTAAGATTCATGTGCGTGAATTTGTACCAAAATTAGGTGCACAATTCCTTGTAGCATTAACAGGAAATATCTTAACTATGCCAGGTCTACCTAAAGTTCCAGCTGCAGATGGCATGGATGTTGATGAAAATGGAAAGATTAGTGGTTTATACTAATCAATCATTCGAATAAATTTGAAAATAATTTATAAAAGAGCTAGATGTTCGTTCTCAGCTCTTTTTTTATGTGATATAATAAAAACTGGGAAGATAATTGGTGCACCAAATCATCCCATATACCTCAACTACGTAAAGGCTCTGGTTGGTACATCACCAGAGCTTTTCATTTATAAAGGTGGAGTTAAATTGATTGAAAAAATTAGATTAAGAAAAAAGAAAAACGAAGTGGTTAAGGTTGGGGATGTTGTTAACTATCGTGGGTCCATTTATTATTTTGAACGTCTTAGCTGTTCGCGTGATGATCAATCGTAAAAATGGAGAACTAATGACGATGAGTGATTGTTTAGGGCAGCAATATCGTACTCCTGATTTGTCTTCTGATTATATAACAACACAAGCTGAAATAACCTATGAACCAGAAGAATTTAGAAAAATATCGGTTGTTGGTGAATATATCTATGATCAAGAGACTGGAATTTGGGTTCAAATTAAAGCAATATTGGGCTATCACTTTGAAGGAAGAAACTTGGTGGTCAAGTATGAATTTGAACCGGTAATGGAACTACCAGCAGATGAAGTAGAAAAAGCCATAACTAAAAAGAGAAAATCTATTATGAAATTAGTAAAAAAGAATAGTTAATAATCCTGTTAGTTAGAGAACTAAGAGGATTTTTTATTTGGTCAAATAATAATTAAAATATAGAAAAATATTGACATAAATGCGAAAGAAAAGGTAAAATTAGCTTGTGAATAGTAGTAAAAAAGTGTTTATTGGAGTGGAAAATTTGAGAAAAGAAATTTTTGCAGCGGCAATATTAGCTGGAATTATTTTGACAGGTGCTAGGAGTCAAAGTGTTCAAGCTGAGGTGCTTTCAACTGATAGTAACAATGTAACCGAAGTTGAGACTTCAAAGGTAGCTAATAACAAGCAACTTACCCCAAATATAAGTATGTCTAAAGAAAATCAGACTCATGACTCAAGTAGCATGGTAAGTGCTGGGGAAACTTCTGATGTAAATGAAATTCAAGAAAATTAAAGTAAAACTACATCATATTATACATCTAATTTACGAGTACAATTAACTAGTTTATATGTTGATTTACAACCTAAACAAATGGCACTTAAAACAGTTGCTGCTACTAATGATACGCAAAGTATATTAGTTAGTACTAAATCAACCAAACAACAAGCTAAAAAAATCTTAGATGATAAGAAAAAAGACCTAGATACAGCAAAGCGTAACTTAGATAAAACAAATAAAGCTTTGGCTAATACTCAAATCAAGGTAACTGTTAATCAAGAAGTAGCTAAAAATGCACAAAAAGAATTGGATAGCTTGAATACTGATTTAACAGCAAAGCAAGCTGACTATGATAAAGCAGATAAAAAGCTGATGCTAAAGTTAATTACCAGGTAAAGAAAGCTATTCTAGCTAGCGCTAAGGAAGATAAAAGCAAGTTAAAAAAGGAACTAGCAAATGCTGAAGAGAAGCAAACTAGTGCCAAAAAAGTTTTTAAAACTTCTAAAAAGAAACTAACATCACTTAAAGAAAAAGTAGCACAAGCAAAAGAAGACTTAGATAAGGTATAAACTAAATTAGCTAAAGATCAAAAAAATGAACAAAAAGCTAAGGAAAACATAGCGAAATTAGAGGCAGATATTAAAACTAAACAGGCCGATTACGATAAAGCAAAACAAGAAATATCTACAAAACAAGAGGCTTTGAAGAAAGCACAAACTGAATTAGCGGAACAGAAAAAAGGTTAAAGCGCATGCCAAAAAGGTTTTAGATAAAGCTAATAAGGAATTGATTAAGGTTCAGGCAACAGTGCAAGATAAACAGGCTAAATTGAAGGAGTTACAAGATCAGTTTGGAAATTATGTGGGCGATGATGAGGAGCTAGCTGATACTAAAAAAGTATTAACCGAGGCTCAAACTAAATTGACCCAAGCTCAAAAAAATCAAGCAGATGCACAAAAAGATTATGACAAAACACAAGCTGATTATGAAACGAAAATAACTCAAAATAAGGAAGCTAAAGAAGCGTTAGCTGAATTTGTTACTCAAGAATAAGAGAAAAAGGCTGATAATGTCTAGAAGTCAATATTGAAATCTTAATTATTATTTTCAAACTATCAGATCCAAAAATAATTTTTCAAGAGAAGTATGTAAAAGTGCTTCTCTTTTTTATATAAATTACACGCTTACAAGTTATCCAATAATATACATTAGATATGAATAATTTTTATTTAAGTAAAACCTAACTGTACATCTTAATATTTTCTTAATAATTACGGAAATCACCTTATATAAAGGTAATATTGTATATAGAAACTTATTTTATAAAATTAAAAATAATGCTAGAAATTTGCAATAGTTTTAGAAATCATGATACGGTAGATATACAGAATTGCTCGAGTAAAATGAAAACAGCTGTAACTTTAGATGTTAAATTTGCATCTAAAGAAACAAGGAGGAATCGGAAAGACATACTCGTACACTATGTCTTATATTTAATTTATGAAATATATCAAAAAAGAATTACAAAGTAAAAAGGATTACAAGAAGGCGCCATTTTCAGATGTTCACTGGCGTGTCTACATTTCAATCTTGTTAGGACAGATTGCTTGTGGATATGCACTTGGAATAAGTGGTATTGCTTTAGATCAAGCAGGATCATATTTACCATTGACTAACTTTTGGACTGGTTTGATCGGTGCTGGTGGTCTTATTGGGTTATTCGGTAGTATTTTTATGGGACGTTTAGCTGATAAAGTCGGAAGAAAAGGGCTTTTGATGTTGAATATGTACATTTTTACAATCCTATCGTTAGCACACCTATTTGTAACAAATTTATTTTTAATTTTTCTTTTGCGATTAGGTTTAGGATTAATGATGGCTATTGATTATACAGTAGGTAATGCGTTGTTAATTGAATGGTTACCAACTGGTGAAAGTGGTAAAAAGCAAAGTAGATTATTAATTTACTGGTCAATAGGTTTCATTTTAGCGTACTTAATAGGTTCTTATTTAGGTGGATTTTCTCAAGGTTGGAAGTATAGTTTTACCTCATCATTTATTTTTGGATTAATAGCTGCTATATTCCGCTCATTTGCAAAGATTCCAGCTTCTCCAAGTTGGTTAGCAAGTCGTGGTAAAAATGCTAAGGCTCAAAAAGTAATTCAACGTAATTTAGGAAGTAAATGGGGATTATCAGAAAGACTTCTATCCATTAAAGTTAAAAACATTTCATGGCTACATCTTTTTAGTAAGAAATATCGTCGCCAAACATTAGTTGGTGGATTATTCTATGCTAGTCAGGCATTCTCATTTTTTGGTATAAGTATTTTCTTACCAATCTTGCTAAAGAGTATGGGAGTTACTAATGCCAATATGTCAGGTATTCTTTATAACGGAAGTATGTTAATTGGTGTAGTTATTGGGATTTGGATTTTTAACAAAATTAGTCGTCGCTCATTTTTAGTTGTCAGCTTTTTAAGTTCAGCGATTGCTTTAGCTGCAATGGTATTCTTAGATATATCACTGTGGGCTAAATTAGGTATCTTTTCTCTATTTTCTGTGATCTTATCTTCATCATTGGTATTGGATTATCCATATCCTTCAGAGTTATTTGATGTTAAGGTTCGTGCAACAGGGATGGGTATCTGTATAGCTATCAGTCGAATTGGAGCTGCATGTGGTACATTCTTATTACCTATTTTAACTGATATGGGTGGATCTCAATTAGCGATGTTAGTATGTGCTCTAGTCCTATTTATAGGAAGTATGATTTGTTTAGTATGGGCACCAGAAACATCACCTAAGTTTATGAAAAAGAATGAAATTCTTGAAAATGAAGTAACAGAATAAATTCAGAAGATTTGGTAATTCAACTGCCAAGTCTTTTTTTGTTGTAAAAAGCAAGAAAATATCAGTAAGTATAGATATATCTTTTTAAAGCCGGTATACTTAATATATAGAATTTAGATTAAGGGGTATCGTATGGACGGAAATAAATTATCATATCGTTTACAAAAAGTGGCAGAATATGTCCCTGCAGATAGTAGATTAGCGGACATTGGTTCTGATCATGCTTATTTACCAGCGTATCTAGCATTAAAAGGTAAAATTAACTTTGGGATTGCTGGTGAAGTTGTTAAAGGACCTTTTCAAAATGCTCAAAATGAAATTAAAAAAGAAAACTTACAAGAGATAATAGATGTTCGTTTGGCTGACGGATTAGCTGCAGTTGAACTTTCAGATGAGATTAATGTAGTTACAATCTGTGGTATGGGTGGCCCATTAATTTGTCAGATTCTAGAAGAAGGAAAGGCTAAATTAGCTAATCATCCTCGCTTAGTTTTACAACCTAATGTAGGTGAGAAAAATGTCAGAGAATGGTTAGTAGCTAATAACTATCAAATAATTGCCGAAGATATTTTAGAAGAAGACAAACATATCTATGAAATTATCGTAGCGGAATTTGTTGATGTAAAGGCTGAGCTAACAGCTAAAGAATTAGAATTTGGTCCTTACTTAATGAAAGAAAAGAACGAAGTCTTTAAGCATAAATGGCAAAAGGAATTAGATAAGATTGAAACAGTTAGAGTTCAGCTGGAAAAAGCCAAGGAAAAGCCAGTTGCTAAGTTAGAATATCTAGACGAACAAGTAAAACTAATAGAAGGTGTATTAAATGACTAAAGTTATAGATATTGTAAATAAATTTGAAGAATTTGCGCCTAAAAGAATTGCTGAAGATGGCGATCCAATTGGTTTGCAATTAGGTTCTTTACATAATGATGTACATAAAATGATGGTGGCTTTAGATGTAAGACCTGAAACTGTCGATGAAGCTATTGAAAATAATGTGGATTTTATTTTTGCACATCATCCTGCAATGTTCGTTCCAGTTAAGAAATTTGATTTAGATGTTCCACAAAACGCGATGTATGCTAAGTTAATCAAACATGATATTACAGTGTATGGTGCGCATACAAACTTGGATAATGCTAATGGTGGAATGAATGATTGGTTAGCTGAACAATTAGGATTAGAAAATACAGAATTCTTACTACCTACTAAGGTAGATCCTGTTTCAAACGAAAAATACTCTATGGGTCGCGTGGGAGAGTTAAAAGATAGCTTAACAGCTGTGGAATTTGCAGAATATTGTAAGAAAGTATTAAATTTACGTGGTTTACGTTTAATAGCAGCAGACAACCAAAAGCCAGTTAAACGTGTAGCAGTCCTTGGTGGTAGTGGTGGTCGTTTCTTTAACGCTGCTTTACTACATAAGGTAGATGCATACGTCACAGGTGATATCTCATATCATACCGGTCATGATATGATTGCTGCAGGCTTAACAGTGGTTGATGCAGGACATCACATTGAATCTATTTGCAAACCAAAGTTGACAGATAAATTCAAAAAGTGGAATAATGAGAATGATTGGAAAATCGATATTTATCAATCCAAATTAAATACTGATCCATTTCAGTTCATTTAAGCGAAAGGTGTGTCGAAAATGGCAAAATATGAAAATTTAGTTACTAGATTTTTGAAATATGTAAAAATAGAAACTCGTTCAAATGAGGATTCAACAACAATCCCTTCAACTCAAACACAAGTTGAATTTATTAAGGAACTTGCTAATGAGCTTAAAGGATTAGGACTACAAAATGTTCATATTTCTGATGAAAGTGGATATGTATTTGCTACTTTACCAAGTAATTTAGAAGATGATGCTAATACTAAAGTAGTAGGTTTTATTTCTCACGTTGATACTGCAGACTTTAATGCACATAATGTTCAACCTCAAATAGTAGAAAACTACGATGGAGAATCTGATATTAAGTTAGATGAAGCAGGTAATTTTGTGTTAACAACAGCAGAATTTCCTAACCTAAAGAATTATAAAGGTCATGATTTGATAACAACAGATGGTTCAACTTTATTGGGTGCTGATGATAAATCTGGTGTAGCCGAAATTATGTCTGCAATGGAATATTTGCAAGCACATCCAGAAATTAAACATGGCGAAATCAAAGTTGGTTTTGGTCCTGATGAAGAAATTGGTACAGGTGCTGATAATTTCAACGTTGAAGACTTCGGTGCTGATATTGCCTACACAGTAGACGGTGGTCCTTTGGGTGAATTAGAATATGAAACTTTCAATGCTGCTCAAGCTAAGTTGACATTCAAAGGAAAAGATGTTCACACAGGTACTGCTAAGAATGTAATGGTAAATGCTATTCAATTAGCAATTAATTATCAAAACTCACTTCCAGCAGATGAAGTTCCAGAAAAGACTGAAGGTAGAGAAGGATTCTTCCATTTATTTAAATTTGATGGATCTGTTGAAGAAGCACATACAACTTACATCATTCGTGATCATGATAGAAAGCATTTTGAAGAACGTAAGCAATTGATGTTAGACATCGCTGAAAGAATGAATACTGAACTAGGTGAAGAACGTGTAGATATTGATTTACAAGACCAATATTACAATATGCGTGAAGTATTAGAAAAAGACATGACAGCAGTTGACATTGCTAAAGAAGCTATGGAAGATTTAGGAATAACTCCTGAAATTTATCCAGTTCGTGGTGGTACAGATGGTTCTAAGATTTCATTCATGGGATTGCCAACACCAAACCTTTTTGCTGGTGGCGAAAATATGCATGGACGTTATGAATATGTATCTACACAAGTAATGGAAAAAGCTACAGATGTAATTTTAGAAATCGTTAAGTTGTTAGCAAAATAATTGAGTATGAATCTATCAGATTTCGGTCTGGTAGATTTTTTTAAGGAGAAAAATCATGGCAAGTGTTCAATGGCTTGAAAATGAATTTGAAAAACATAGAAATTTAGATAATGCTTCACATATGGCAAAATATATGCGTAACCAATTTGATTTTTATGGGATAAAAACACCTGAGCGTAGGAGTATATATAAGGATATTATAAGAGAAGCAAAGAAATCTAAAAGTATAGATTGGCAATTGTTAAATGAATGCTGGAATAATGATTATCGAGAATTTCAATATTTTGTGTGTGATTACCTTAAAGCGTTGCAAAAGTTTTTAGTTTTTGATGATATCGATAAAATTAGACCTTTTATTAAAACTAAGCAGTGGTGGGACACGATAGATAGTCTAGATACTGTTATCGGTAATATTAATGATTTAAGGGTTGATGACTTAATGCTTGAGTGGTCTGTGAGCGATGATATTTGGTTTAGAAGAATTGCAATTAATCATCAACGAGGTAGAAAAGATAAAACCGATACTGTACTCCTAGAGAAGATATTAATTAATAACTTAAATAATAATGAGTTTTTTATTAATAAAGCAATAGGTTGGGCGTTAAGAGATTATTCTAAGACAAATACGGATTGGGTTAAGAATTTTATTGCTAAATATAAACCTGGATTAAGTACTTTAAGCATTAGAGAAGCTAGTAAATACCTTGAATAAATGATAAAAAAGTTAATATAATTAGAGAAATATAATTGAAAAATATAAGTTTCTTACTATATAATTGATTAGTTATAACAATTTATGAGGTGATTATTTTATGAAGTCTTCATCTAAAGTTATGAAGGGTATCTTCTGGTCAGCTGTCGCTTCAGCAACATGGGGTATTTCAGGGACCACAATCCAATTTATCTCACAGAATCAACATATTCCGACAGATTGGTTCCTTTCGACACGTACATTAGGTTCAGGAACCATTCTTCTAATAATTAGTTTTATTTTATATGGTAAGAAAACATTTAATGTATTTTCAACATGGAAAAGTTTTGGTCACTTGTTTGCTTATGCAACTTTAGGGTTAATGGCAAACTTATTGACATTCTACTTAGCAATCCAAAGTGGTAATGCTTCTGCAGCAACAATCTTACAATACTTAAGTCCACTTTTTATAGTTCTAGGTGGTATTTTTATTAAACATCAAAGACCTTTATCAACAGACTTGATAGCATTTATCATTTCACTGTTGGGTGTTTTACTGGCAATTACAAAGGGTGATTTAACCCAAATGTCTATCCCAATGAATTCATTTTTATGGGGACTAGGTTCAGGTATTACTGCTGCTTTCTATGTTGTTTTACCTAGACCAATTGCTCAAGATAATCCACCATTGGTAGTATTGGGCTGGGGTACATTCATCGCTGGAGTATTATTCAATTTATACCATCCAGTTTGGATAAATACACACAGTACATCAACTGTGGTCTTATCTATTTCCACTGTTATTTTAGTAGGAACAATCATTCCATTTGGATTACTTTTATATAGTTCTAGATTTGCTCCTTCTGATGTTATTAGTATTATGGATGCCTTACAACCAGTAACAACTTCAATCTTGAGTGTGATTTTCTTAGGATTAGAAATGAACTGGGTAGAAATAGTAGGTATTATCTTGGTAATTGTTGCAATTTATATTTTGCAACGTGGCCGTCGAAATATGGAAAAAATCAATTGCTGTGGCACAGGCAGACTTTTCTTTCCAGCTTTATCCATCGCTACTGCCAGAACAGGGCAGTGTCTTTATGCTATAATTTTATTCGACAATTTTGAAAGGGGTACGTGTATTAATGACTTATGCTGAAAAGGTATTAGATGAAATTGAAAAAGGAAATTATGAAGAAGCACGTAAACATTTTGGCTGGTCTTTAAGAAAAGATTCAGATGATATGATATATAGTTTGGCAGAAGAATTATATTCTTTGGGATTTTCTAATATGGCCAAACGTGCCTATCAAACCTTATTGGAACGTTATCCTGACGAAGATAGTTTGAAAACAGCTTTGGCAGATATTGCCATTAGTGAAGGTGAAGATGATGAAGCTTTAGAATATCTAAGCAGTATTACACCAGACTCTGAAGCATATCTTCAGGCTTTATTAGTTTCAGCAGATTTATATCAAACACAAGGAATGTTTGAAGTAAGTGAACAAAAATTATTACAAGCATTAGATCTAGCTCCTGATGAAGAAATTATACGTTTTGCTTTAGCAGAATTGTACTACAATATCAAACAATATAAACAAGCAATTCCTATTTACCTAGATCTTATCAAACAAGGTAATTTCTCAATTTCGCAAGTAAATCTGGTACAAAGATTGGGAATGTCATATGCTTTATCAGGACAATTTGAAAAAGCTTTGGCATACTTGGAACAAATTCATAGTGAAGAAAGAGACGATGATACACAGTTCCAATTAGGAATTACTCAATATGAATTGGGACATATTGAAGATGCAATTAGTAGTTTTGAAAAGTTAAGGGATACTTCTCCAGATTATGCTACAACTTACTCATATTTAGCAGTAGCTTATGAAAAAGAAGGACAACTTCAAAAAGCATTAACAACCTTACAAGAAGGAATTGCAGTAGATGAATACAATATAAAGTTGTATCAAAAGGCTAGTGAGTTAGCTGCTAAATTAGGTCAACGTGATGAAGCTGAGCGTTATTTACTAATAGCCTTAGATCAGGAACCTGATAATTTAACAATTGTAATTATGTTGAGTAATTTACTTATTGAGTATGGAAAATTCGAACAAAATATTGAATTACTAACAGATTATCTAGATCAAGATGAAATCGACCCTCAACTATATTGGAACTTAGGTCGTTCATATGCTAATTTAGATAACTATGATGATGCCATTAAGTATTATGATGCGGCTTCTGAACAAATTTCATCGTTAGAATTCTTAAAAGATGCTGCAATTTTTTATCGTAATGCTGGCGATAGACAAAAAGCTAAGATGTTCGTTGATGAATATCTAGTAAGTCAACCTAATGATAGTGAAATGTTAGAATTACAAGATGAATTGTTATATTAGGTAAAGTTTTGTACTAACGATTATGATTTTAGGATATAAAAGTCATTGTTTCTATGTTATAATATACCGGTATTAATTAATAATTATGACTATAGATATTGACAAAATTAATTTTTGTCAGTATTCTCTAATTTAGATTTAAAGCCGAATGAAAGAAGAGTATCTAAACAATCGTTGACAGAGAATGGATGATTGGTGAAAATTCCAGCTATGATTTTTAGAGAAAGACACTTTTTAGGTATATATGTAATGTATATCGTTAGCCGCGTTAACGCTAGAGAGCATAAAATCAAGGTGGTACCGTGCAACTAGCACCCTTGTTGTCTATCAAACTAGGTAGATAACAGGGGTGCTTTTCGGTTTAATAAGGGAGGAAATTTTAATGAAGTATCAACGTCCTAAAGGAACAGCTGATATTTTGCCAAGTGAGTCTGTAAAATGGCAATATGTAGAAGAAAAAGCTCGAGAATTGTTTAAAAAATATCGCTATGAAGAAATGAGAACACCAATTTTCGAAAGTTTTGAAGTCTTTTCACGTACATCTGGTGAAACTTCAGATATCGTTACTAAAGAAATGTATGATTTCTATGATAAAGGTGATCGTCATATAACTCTACGTCCAGAAGGAACAGCTGGAGTTGTAAGAAGTTTTGTAGAAAATAAATTGTATGGTCCAGAAGTTCAAAAACCATTTAAAACTTATTATATGGGTCCTATGTTCCGTTATGAACGTCCACAATCCGGTCGTTTACGTGAGTTCCATCAAATCGGTGTAGAAGCATTTGGTGTTGATAATCCAACATTAGATGTTGAAGTTATGGCAATGGCAGGA
>OGHZ01001104.1_pt1 | contig 12439 bp, 10 predicted proteins | sample 1571661 | NCBI WGS metagenome assembly OGHZ01 (sample SAMEA2582040, study PRJEB24529) | metagenome | biome: Human gut stool | place: China | collected 2011 | reverse complement strand
GGGAATCATGGTAATAATCCAAACCTATTTCTCCCACAGCAACAAACTTTTCTAATTCCAAATATTTTCTTAATTCTTGTTCATACTCTGCATTGTAATTTAATGCATCTTCAGGATGACACCCTACCGCACCATAAATATGAGGATATTCTTGAATAATTTCTTGTAATTTTTTTCTACTGTCATCATCATATCCAATAACCAACATTTCAGTGACATCAAGTGCCTTGGCTCTTTCTATTACGTCAGGAATATCATTATCAAATTCATGCGAATTAATATGTGTATGCGAATCAAATATTTCCACTGTAAATTCCTCTCATAATCTTCTATTTTACTTCTACAATCTTAACACACTTTTTTATTTACTAGCATTATTTTCACCAAACAAAAAAACACTAACTTGTAAATTAAATTACAAATTAGTGTTTCTTGAATCATTATCCTACTAATGAACCATTTGGAATATTTTCTGAAACTGTAATTAATTGGACTGTTTCACCAAATTCTGCTGACAACAACATTCCTTGGCTAACTTCGCCTCTCATCTTACGAGGTTTCAAGTTAGTTACAGCAATAACTTTCTTTCCAACTAGTTCTTCTGGATTTGGATACCATTGAGCAATTCCAGAAAGAATTTGTCGGTCACCTTCATCGCCTGCATCCAATCTGAATTTCAAAAGCTTATCAGCACCTTCAACTTTAGACACTTCTTTAATTTCAGCAACTTTCAATTCAACTTTATCAAACTTATCAAATTTGATTTCGTCCTTAGTCAAAACTAAAGTTGTATTTTCAGGATCCCAGTTTTCTTTAGCTTTTTCAGCCATAGCTTTACGACCCTTAGCTTTTTCATTCTTAGTCATCTTAGACTTAATATATTCTTGTTCTTCTTCTACATCTAAACGTGGGAAGATAGGAGTCCCTTTAGCTACTACTTGTGCACCTGCAGGTAGGTCAAAGTATGAAACACCTTGAATTGCCATATCATCACTATTTAAGCCTAATTGTGCAAAAATTTCCTTAGGTGTGTGAGTCATGACAGGTTGAATCAAGATTGCAACTAAACGTAATGAAGCTGCTAAGTGAGCTAACACACTATCTAATTCATCCTTCTTAGTTTCATCTTTAGCTAAAATCCAAGGTTCTGTTTCATCAATATATTTATTAGAACGAGCAACTAATTTCCAAACTTCATCTAAAGCATTGGAGAAATGAACACTATCCATTTGTTCTTCAAAATTCTTGATAGTATTAGCAGCCACGTCTTCTAAATCTTTATCAAAAGCAGTTACTCCAGATTTCAATTCAGGAATTTGACCACCACGGTACTTGTTAATCATCGCAACTGTACGATTTAATAAGTTACCTAAGTCATTAGCCAAATCAAAATTAATCTTACCGATAAAGTCTTCAGGTGTAAATACACCATCATTTCCAAAAGGAACGGCTCTCATTAAGTAGTAGCGCAATGCATCTAAACCATAACGTTCAACTATCATTTCTGGATAGACAACATTTCCCTTAGATTTTGACATCTTGCCGTCACGCATTAATAACCAACCATGACCAATAATATGTTTTGGTAAAGGTAAATCTAAAGCCATTAAAATGATTGGCCAGTAAATAGTGTGGAAACGAACGATTTCTTTACCTACCATGTGGACATCTGCAGGCCAGTATTTCTTAAATAGACTATCATCGTCACCAGTTTCATATCCTAAAGCAGTAATATAGTTACATAAAGCATCAATCCATACATAAACTACGTGCTCTGGATTAGAAGGAACTTTAACACCCCAATTGAAACTTGTACGAGTTAGAGCCAAGTCTTCAAGTCCTGGTTTAATGAAGTTATTTAACATTTCATTCTTTCTAGTATCAGGAATTATAAAATCTGGATGTTCTTCATAGTATTTTACTAATCTATCAGCATATTTACTCATCTTAAAGAAGTAGCAATCTTCTTCAACAAGTTGCACTTCATGTCCAGATGGAGCCTTACCGCCAATCATGTTTCCATCTTCATCACGGTAAACTTCTGCTAATTGTGATTCTGTGAAATATTCTTCATCAGATACTGAATACCATCCACGATATTTACCTAAGTAGATATCACCTTTTGCCAATAATTTTTCAAAGATATTTTGAACAGCTTTTTCATGATAATCATCAGTTGTACGGATAAACTTATCATTTGTTATTTCTAGCTTTTTCCAAAGTTCTTTAATATCAGCAGCCATCTTATCTACGTATTCTTGTGGTTGCATTCCTAATGCTTGAGCCTTTTGCTCAATTTTCAACCCATGTTCATCTGTACCTGTTAAAAAGAATACGTCGTAACCTTGAAGTCGTTTGTAACGTGCTAACACATCACAAGCGATTGTTGTATATGAATTTCCGATGTGCAATTTACCAGATGGATAGTAAATTGGAGTTGTAATATAAAATGTTGGTTTTTCACCCATAGACGAATCAACTCTCCTTATTAATTTATCTCAATTAGATCTAAAAATATTTGCTAGATTTAGTATAGCATATAAACCCTTGATTTTAGTTAGTTAATCTTAATTAACGCTTTAAATATTCAATCCCAATTGAATCTAAGAAGTCTGTTACTTTCATATTATAATATTCAACAAATTTCTTAGCGGAATCTTTGCCTGGATCAGCTAAAACAAACGAGTTTTGCCCATCATTTTTCCATTGTCCAACATATGCTGACTTAAATGTTAAATTATCATCCAATGGAGAATGAACAATATTAAATAATTGGCGAACTTGCAATCTCATTTGTCTTTCACTTAAAACAACTGATAAAGTAGCGAATTCTGTCATATTCATCAGTACCATTCCCAACTTACTCAATTCATCATCAAAAGCTTTAAATAACTTAACAACTGTTCTTCGAATTGCAAAAGCAGAATCCAAACTTCTTTCAATCAAAATTTCGTATAGTCTTTGCGCAGCTTCAAATGAAATTGGATAAAGTTCCATTAATTTATCCTTAACAGAGTCTTGCTCATCTTTAAAGAATAATAAGGTATCAAGTAAAGTCAAAATTCTTAAAACCATCCACTGATCGCGTTCTCCTTGTTCTGGTTTTAAAACTGAAAGAACACCTTTAAAATATAATTCTTTAATTTCATCTGTCATCATTCCAAGTTCTGCTTGTTCACGATAGACATAGTCATGCATTACAATATCGTACAATTCCAATCCTGTTGCCATGAACTTAGTATCTAAGTCTTTCTTTTTAGTTGTTAAATTAAATGAAATTTGTGGTGCTCCATTAAACATGTGTAAAAAGTGAAGTAATTCATGGGCTACAGTATAGTCAGGACGTGTCATATCATATATATCAATCATCAACTGTCCACCACGTAAGTATTGTTGAGCCTGGTCATGGCGAACATATCCTAATTTAGAATCTTTTTTTACATTAATTCCTACACCTTCAGGAAAAATTGCCTCAACTTTCTTCATTAAACTTTTAGTAGCTTCACTGAAGTTAATTTCTTCTGTCATTATTTCCCCTCATTTCTTAAATTATCCAAAATTTCTTTAGCTGTACTCATATCTCGCTTATTTAACTTTTCTAATTTAGATACAACCAATGGTATTTCTTTTTCAGTTGCCCCAATTGAACTTGCCAATGATTTCAACTGTAGACGCATATGTCCCTTTTGAATTCCTTCTGTTACCAAAGCATATAATGCAGCTAAATTTTGACCTAACCCTACTGATGCAACAACTTTTTCTAATTCAATTGCATTCTCTATTTCTAACAATTTATGGTTAACCTTTACTAAAGGAACGATCCCTATTGATCCCCCAACAGATCCAAGTGGTAGTGGTAAAGTAATTTCACCATGCAATGTGTCTCCAATAACTTTCCAAGTGCTTAAACCTCGATAGTTACCATCTTTGGCAGCATATGCATGAGCTCCAGCTTCAATTGCGCGCCAATCATTACCACTTGCGATAACTACTCCATCAATTCCATTCATAATTCCCTTATTATGTGTTGTAGCACGATACGGATCGATTTGTGCAATATAGCTTGCTTGGGCAATTTTCTCAGCAATCTTTTCTCCTGACATTCCATTTTTAGTCAATGAAGCAACTGGAATATCACATATAGCCGTTGCTAGACATTCAGTTGCATAATTAGATAGGATACTCATAACTACATCTTGTTCGTACTTCTCTCTAATCGTAGCTGCAATTGCTTCAAGCATTGTATTTAACATGTTAGCTCCCATAGCTTCTTGAACATCTACTGCTAAATCTATCGAGACAATACTCTTATCTAATTTACGTACTCTTATCCATCTTGCTCCTCCACCGCGTCTAACAATAGATGGATGAGCTTGGTTGGCGATTTCTAACAATTCAGCTTCATTTTCTAAAATATCATCTTCGAATTTATCAACATCTTCAATTTTTTCAACAATGACTTGTCCTAACATCAATCTTTGCTTTACAGATGCTTTAAATCCTCCCGACTTTTTTACAATACCTGCCCCATGGCTACTTGCTGCTATCACGGAAGGTTCTTCAGTTACCATAGGAATCAAATATTCTTTACCATTAATCACATAATTTAAAGCTAATCCTTCTGGTAATAAATACTGTGTTATAAAATTCTCAATTTGAGTTTCCCCTAGACTAACATCTATTGCTTGTGACTTTAATCTATCAATATCTTCCTGTGATAAAATTTCTTGTTTTTTAAGTATCTCAAGCCGTTCAGACCAACTTTTTTTATAATATTTTTTAAAACCTTCCATCTTTTTCGCACCTTTCTAAACATTAGACATTATCTATTATATAATAGATAAATAAAATATTCGATTAAGGGGAATTAATTTGAAAAAAGTTCTTATTTCTATATTATCAGGGATCATTCTCTCCTTGGTTATATTAATTTCAGCACCTACACATATTTCTGCTGATACTTTAAAAGTTGGCATTTTAGCTGATAATAAACCTTATAGCTATCTGACTAATAAAAAAGTAACTGGTTTTGAAGTAGAGTTAAGTAAAAAAATTGCTCAAGAAATGGACGCTAACATTAAATTTGTTAAGGTTTCAGATCGCAAAAAATTGCAAAAATTAGTTAGTGAGCATCAAATTGATCTTGCTTTGGGACAATTTGATAAGACTACACTTTCATCTAAATTGATCACAACTGACACTTATTTATATCCACAAAATTTTACTGGCACACATCGCCATATCTCATCTATTGAAGATTTACAAAATAAAAAAGTAGGTATTCTAGTTAATGGTAATCAACATCAGCTTTTAACAAGCCTACAAATGAAACCTAAAGTTTATAACAGCATATCTTCATTAATGAAAGCATTGGAAAATAAAAAAATAAAAGCTGGTATCCTCACAGATTATGAATATACAGCTTATCTTAATAAACATCCTGAATTAACTTCTGCTTATTTACAAGCACTTAATTCTACCAAAAAATCTGATTTACCCAAGTTGACTTTAACACGCATAAAAGATCCTCAAATCACCTCGCAACAATTAGTGGGAATTACTGATAAGAGGAATACTAAACTAAACCAAACTTTAGATAAGTTAAAAGATGGTAATGACATTATAGACTTATCACAAAAATACTTTTCACAGGATTTAACCAAACCATAATAAAAAAGATTGAAGCCTCATTACTTCAATCTTTTTTTATTCTAAACCACTTAATATTTGAGTTATAATCAGATCTAGATCTCTTTTTTCATCACAAGGGGCATTAGGGGCAAAAATAAATCGTTGTAAAAAGTATGCTATCATTGGCCCCGTTATTATTCTAACCAATACTATTGCATCATAATCTGGATGTTTGCTACCTACTAGTTTCCTAAATTCCGTAAATATTTCCTGATTACTTTTTATAGCTTCAACAAATCCTTCTGATACCATTTGTCTAATTTTAATTTTTGTTAGACTTTCTTGGATAAAGATTCTTAGTATCTGATGATTTTTCTTCATGAATTCAAATCGATTAATCACGATAAAAGTTATAATTTCTTTTAATGATTTATCACTTACCTCATTTACTTCACTAAAAAATTTACGTTGGAATTTTGGAAAAAGTTCAGTCGTAATTAGGTTTATGATTTCTAACAGTAACTTTTCCTTAGTTGAATAATATTTAAAAATGGTTGCTTCACTGATACCTGCATTTTTTGCAATTTGTGCTGTTGATGTTGCATCATACCCCTGCTTAGCAAACAAATTAATCGCCGATAATAAGGCTTTTTCCTGTCCATTCGTTAATTTCTTGTTACCTAAAATTTCTTCATAATCTTCTAAAATAGTCTTATTTTCCATAACTCTCACCCATTAAACTTTTCTGTATCTTTTTAGGCCTAAAATATTCAAAATTAATAGAACTACTAAAAAGATCATCAATACTAGTATATCTTTTCCTACATCTATTAAGCCAGCTCCTTGCATTATGATTGCAGATAAGGCTTCACCAGCATAAGTTAATGGTAAAATTTTCCCAATTCTTTGTGCCCAATCAGCCATTGAATCCAATGGAATGATACCTGAAAAGAAAATCTGAGGAACAACTACTAATGGAATGAATTGCATCATTTGAAATTCTGATGAAGCAAATGTTGATAGCAAAATACCAAAGGCTAGCGCGACAAATCCCAATAAAACTGCAATAATTATTACACTAAATATTGAGCCTATTATCTCAATGTCTAATAATTTAATTCCTACAACTGTTATCAGACTTGCTTGCGCCAATGCCATTAAGCCATAACCTAGCATATATCCATAAACTATTTCGCTTCTCTTTACAGGTGTAGCTAATAATCTTTCTAGAGTACCACTTATTCGTTCTTTTAATAGCGCCATTCCTGAAATTAAAAATACAAAGAAAAACACAAAAAATCCTATTAGTATTGGGGCCATCTTATCAAAAAAATTAGTTTTACTATTTCCATAATTATAATGATTTTTTATACTTATTTTTGATTTATTCATTTTAACAGACTCTTGTTGCCCAGTTAATTTCGCTATTACTTGTCCTTGTTTAACCACCATTGATTGTAATTTGGAAACATTATCCTTCATAAGGGCACTTTCTAATACTTTCTTTGTCATCACAGTTTTAGAAACATCTAGATTGGCATAAGTTACATCATACTGCTTACTTTTATAACTGATTACTCCGTCTAAGCTATTAGCATCTAAATCTTTTTTAGCATGTTTTTCACTTTCATATTTTTTTACGGTAGTCCCATCTACTTGATCCATTTTTCGATTAATTTGATTGTTAACATCTACTGTTCCTATTGTTACTTTAGTTTTTGCACTTGCAGAAAACATCAAATTTAACAAACACAAGATTAATAATGGTGCAACAAACATCAGCAATACTGTACGCTTATCTCTAATTAATTCTATAACAACTTTTTTAGCAATCACTAAAGTCTTCATCGCTACTCACCCTCGACTTTCAAAAATACTTCTTCAATATTATTAACTTCATATTCATCTTCTAATTTCTTAGGTTTATCAAAGGCTATGATTTTTCCCTCAAAAAGAAGTGCTACCCTATCTGTCAGCTCAGCTTCAGACATGACATGTGTTGTTACAAGAATACTTCTTCCCTCATCTCTTAATTTAGCTAATTCTTTCCATATTTTAAGTCTCAGAGCAGGGTCAATTCCAACTGTTGGTTCATCTAAAATAATTATTTTAGGTTTTGCTAGTAAAGCTATTGCTAGTGATAATCTTCGTTTCATTCCACCAGAATATCCTGAAACCTTCTTATCCAAATAATTAGTTAAATCAACAACTTCAGCAACATATTCTATTTCTTTTGGCAATTCTTTCTTCGCAACGTCTTTCATATAACCGAAAAACCTTAAATTTTCCCTAGCTGTCATTGATTCATAAAGCGCATCTGATTGAGCCATATAACCAATATCTGCTAATAATTTCCGATTGGGCATTCTCTTTTCTAAAATTAAAGCCTCACCTTCGTCAGCTTTTTCCATACCCAATAGAATTTTGATAGTTGTTGATTTCCCTGAGCCAGACAGACCAATCAAACCTACTATTTCTCCTGAATTTACTGTTAAATTAACAGAATTTAAGACATTATCATTTCCGAATTTCTTCTTTATATTTTGTAATTGTATTCTCTGGTTATTTATTTTCATTTTCTTGCCTCCAAAAGTAAGTATTCACTCACCAATTCACTTCGAATTATAGTAAGTGTTTACTCACTTGTCAATAAAAAAAGAACTTTAAAAGAGTAAAAACTCTTCTAAAGCTCTTCAAGTAACTATTTTTCAGCTAACAATTCAAAGATGATACCTTCACGGACTCCACTCTCAGAAAACATCACATATGGACTTTCGCATTGTAACATTAACTGCATAACAGGAGTAAGTCCACCTATTATGATGTCTGCACGACTACTTTCATCCCCTAAATCTGTAGCTCTCTCAGTTTTGTCCATATCTAACCACTTACGATATATTCTTTGAAATTCTTCTTTATATACACGGAAGTTATGAATATTAGTAGTATCTTTTTCATCTAACTTGCCCAATTTTTTACGCGCAACAGTACGATTAGCCCCACCTAAAAGCACCAATGGTAAATCTTTAGCTTCAGATAGCCAAGGTAGTTTTTTAGCAAATAATTCTCGGAGAAAAACTTCAAACTCAAATAAATTTCCAGCATTTATTTTATCTTGTGTTTGAAATTTCTCAGTTAAACTAACTGCTCCATACTGAATACTGATTAGGTTCAAGGCCTTTTTATTTTTCATCAAAATAACCTCAAAGCTACCCCCACCCATATCACAGATGACAGCATCCTTAACATCTAAACAATTAGCTACTCCTACATAATCATAGTAAGCCTCAGCAGAACCAGATAAAATTTCTACTTCTACACCTGTCAAAGACTTTATTTTCTCTAAAAATTCTTCTTTATTCTCAGCTACTCTAACTGCCGCTGTTGCAATTCCTTTAATCTTTAAATTAGGTAAATTCTCATAATGTTTCTGAAATTTTCTAACAGCATCCAGCGTTCTTTCAATTGCGTCAGCCTGCAACACTTTCTTTTCAGAATTTCCCATACCTTCCGCCATACGTGTCATTTCCTTAGTACGAAAAACTTCTTGGTACTTACCTTCATCACTAACTTCATTAATCGACAACCTTGTAGAATTAGAACCAAAGTCCAAAATTACTAAATTCTGCATCTCTGCCACCCCATATTTAAGATACACATATTGTAACACATTTTATAATAGTAATTTCATTTTAATTTAATAAATATGGCAATTCTACTTAAATATTGTCGAAGTAATTTACCCCGATTGCTCTACGTACTTCTTCTAAAGTTTTATTAGCGACTTCGTTTGCTTTTTCGCTACCTTCCTTAAGCATTGCATATACAGCTGGAATATCTTTTGCAAATTCTTCACGTCTAGCACGGATAGGTCCTAATTCAGCTTCTAAGACTTCATTCAAGTAACGCTTAATCTTAACGTCACCTAATCCACCAGCACGATATTGTTCTTTTAATTCTGCAACCTTGTCTTTGTCTTTATCAAAAATATCAAGATATGTGAAGACCATATTACCTTCTACTTTTCCTGGATCTTCTACGTGAATATGGTTAGGATCTGTGTACATTGACATTACTTTTTTACGTAATGTATCAGCATCATCAGATAAGTAAATAGCATTATTTAAAGATTTACTCATCTTTGCATTTCCATCTAAACCTGGTAAACGTCCAGATCCCTTAGGTGCAAATACACCTTGAGGTTCAACTAATACTTCGCCATAAATTGAATTGAAGGTTCTTACAATTTCACGAGTTTGTTCCAACATAGGTTCTTGATCATCACCAACTGGAACTAAATTAGCCTTAAAAGCTGTAATATCAGCAGCTTGGCTAACAGGGTAAGTGAAAAATCCAGCTGGAATTGAGCGTTCAAAATGTTTTTGTTGAATTTCAGCTTTTACAGTTGGATTACGTTCAAGACGTGAAACAGTTACTAAGTTTAAGTAATACAAATTCAATTCTGCTAATGCTGGAATTTGTGATTGCACAAAGATTGTTGATTTTTTAGGATCTAGTCCTACTGCCAAATAGTCTAATGCTACTTGTATTAATGAATTTTTTATTTTTTCAGGATCACGTGCATTGTCAGTCAAAGCTTGTTGATCAGCAATCATAATGTATGAATCATACTTTCCTGAATTTTGCATAGAAACACGTTTTTTCAATGAACCAATATAATGTCCCACATGTAATTTTCCAGTAGGTCTATCACCTGTTAAAATAATTTCTTTTGCCATAAAAATCCTCCTTAATAAAAAAGTCCTACTCATAAATATGAATAGGACGAACAAAGCCGTGGTACCACCTAATTTGCATAAAATGCCACTTAATTAAATATCAAATTTATTTTCTTCTCCCAAGCTCCACTTCGATTTACTTGCTTATTTTCAGCTACCTAAGCTCTCTGTCATTGCTCGTCTACTCTACTTGTTCAACGAAGATTACTCTTCCATTCTAATTTACTATTCAACTAAAGTAAAGGATTATTAACAGTAAAATGAAAATGCTTTATAATAGAAATATATTTACTTTTCTTAATCGAGGGAAGATATACATGAGTAAAATTAAGAAACATTTACAAGAAGAATTTGAAGATTGGGAAAGAGAACAACTAAAACAACTACACAGTTTAAATGCTGCCTGGCGTCATTTAATTCTGAATGTTTTAGCATATCTTTCAATTTCTATCATTGAATATTTTTTAGCTGAAATTAGTAACTCTCAAACTTTACGTGCTGATGCTTTTAATAATATTTCTGGAATCGTATCTACAATGTTATTAATGATAGGAATTCACATTGCTAGAGACATTGATGACGATGACATTGCTGGAATGGCTCCCTTGCCTAAATTGAATATGTCGCAAAGAGGAAATGATCAAAGAGTTCAATTTACACGTTTCCGATATGAAACAGTCTTTACCCTTGTAACTGGAGTTGTTATGATTGGGATTGCCATCAGTGTTATCTCCACTGGTATCATTAATCTTTGGAAACCAGATAAACGTGTCATTCCTGAACCAATTGCTCTTGTTGGGGCTGGTATCGCTACTGTAATCATGTTAATTGTTTGGTATCTTAATCGCAGAGCTGGTAGAAAATTGCAAAATGCAGCTTTAAGTGCTTCTGCTCAAGATAGTTTAAGCGATGCTTTTACTAGTATTGGTACTCTAATCTCTATTTCCGGTGCTTTAATATTTAAGATCACCTGGCTTGATGGTGCTACTAGTATTTTAGTTGGTTTATTCATTTTATATTCTGGGTTTAAAATCTTCATGGATAGCAGTCTTAATTTAGTAGATTATTTTGATCCGGAAGTTGAAGAAGAATATCGAAATGTTGTTTTAAGCGTTCCAGGTGTAGCTCATCTTTCTGAACTGAAGGCGCACTATAATGGCAATATTGTTAGTTTGGATATTGTTGTTATGGTTGATGCTAAAATGTCCGTTTTAGATAGTTATCGTATTGCAGAAAATATTGAAAGAATTATGCATCATAGATTTGGAATTATGGATACTGATGTTGCTTTTATTCCTGATCCGAGTTCAATTGATGACGATGAAATTAAGGATAAATTTTAAAAAGAGTTTAAATTGATTAATTCAATTTGAACTTTTTTCTTTAGGTGGCAAATACTTGCTACTAATCTTATCTACATGTTAAGATAATGTGCATTATTCTTTAGTAAAAGGTGTGATTAAAATTGGATAATGAAAAAGCTCTGGAACAAAAAAGAGTAGATGATGTAATGAATGAAATTCAAAAGCAATTAGATGCTACTCAAATTGAATATGATAAAGCTCACAAGGAAACTACTTCGGTTGAAAGAAATTATGTTCAAAATGCTAGAGTCAATACATATGAAGTTGATGATCAGATGGAAACAAACGCCGAAATTCAACAGCAAAAGAACTTGGTTGCAAAAACGATTGAAAACGAAACAATTTTAAAGAAACAATTATCCACTCTAAAAATTCTACAAGATTCTGCTTACTTCGGTAGAATTGATATTCATGAGAACGGAGAAGAAGATTCCGAAACTCTTTATATCGGAACATCTTCATTAGTAGATGAAGATCAAGATTTTCTCATCTATGATTGGCGTGCCCCTATTTCTTCTATTTACTACAATGGTACACTTGGCCCTGTATCCTATGAAACACCTATGGGAGAACAATTTGCTGAATTAAAAAAGAAACGTCAATTTACTATAAAAAAAGGTGTCATTACTAATATGTTTGATACTAATGAAACAATTGGTGATGAAATTTTACAGAGTGTTTTGGGAGAACATTCTGACGAATACA
>OGHZ01001081.1_pt1 | contig 12806 bp, 9 predicted proteins | sample 1571661 | NCBI WGS metagenome assembly OGHZ01 (sample SAMEA2582040, study PRJEB24529) | metagenome | biome: Human gut stool | place: China | collected 2011 | reverse complement strand
GGATCGGCATAGGGAGCAATTACGCTCTGCATATCCAGCATTGTGAAATCAGCCTTGCTTCCTGCCTTAATAGTACCAAATGTCAACGGGCTTGCAGAAATTTTTGCTCCGCGTGAAGTTGCCATCTTCAGAACATCGTGATAATCTACTTCGCCGTCAACACCATTGCAATGGTTATTCAACCACGCAACTCTCATTTCACGTAAATAGTCCTGATCATCGTCAAAAGCGCATCCATCAAGGCCAATACCGCAGTCGATATGCAGCTCATTAGCACGTTTCATGTTAAAGATTCCGCTGCGGAGGCGTAGGTTGGAGGATGGATTGGTAATCAAATGTGCGCCAGTGTCGGCGATAATTTGGAGATCTTCATCATCCAGCCATACAGCATGTGCAAAAGAGACCCATGGACCAAGAAACCCGATATCTTTATAATGTTTAATAAAGCTCTTGCCCCAGGTCCTTTGAGCATATTCTGCTTGGTACTGGGTTTCAAGCAAATGCAGATGAATGTACATTCCATGACTCAGCGCATACTCCTTCATCTGGAGAAGGGCTTCATCACTGCACCACTGTCCTCCATTGGGATGAAGCTGGACTTCAGTCCACCCCTCCTTAATGTCCTCTGCCAAATCAGTGCAAATACCTTCCACAAGCGCCAGGTACTCATCCATGCTCATGATCTTATCGTGAATTCCTGCAGCAACGCTCGTACGCAAAGGTTCTGGCAGGCCAGCGATAAATTCATCACGATTATAATAAATTCGCTTGTTTTGATCCAAGTACAGAGGGCAGAGTATGCTGCGGACACCAGCGGCCTTATATCCTCTCTCAGCATTTACCATTTCTTCACGGATCTTTGCAAAACTATTCGGGTTGTGACTATGCAATACAGTCGACACGCCCGAAGATGCAAGGCGCATGCCATCGTAATAACAAGCTTCGTAATGAGGAATTGCCGGCAGCTTATTAAGGTCTTGAAGCCACATTTCCAGCGCACGGTCTGGAGTTCCGAAAGAAATCGGGGACATACCTCGCCCATGATCGTGCGCATCAACGAATGCAGGCATCATCAACCAATTGTCATTCCGCAGAATCTCTGCATCGGGGGCTTCCTGCTTAATGCTTTCAATTCCATCAACACTAACGATGTTTGAGCCATCAACTAAGACTGCTTTACCTTCCAGTACGTTATCGCTAATACCATCCCAGAGATATTTTGGCGCTAAAATCATCTTGCTCATATCAGTTTTCCTTTCAATTAAAAAGACAGACGGCAGAGCAGGCATACACCATTGTATACTCTTCTGCCGTCTGTTAGATAATTTTGCTTATTTATCTGCAGAAGGTCTCTTGTAATTCAGATAAAGAGCTGCTTCTGTGCCACCGTCTACGACTATCGCCTGACCTGTGATTGCACGTGCGTCATCGCTTGCCAGAAACAACGCTGTCTCTGCAATGTCCTGTGCCTGGATTTCAAAAGGTGCCGGCTGATATGTGTTCAGGAACCGCTGACGTGCTTCACCTTCGAAGCCGTTATTCAGCGGTGTGTTCACAAAGCCCGGGCAAATTGCATTGCAACGGATGTTATCACGTGCGAAGTCAATTGCAACCGAACGAGTGATGCTTAATGCACCTGCTTTAGCGGCTGAGTAGCCAAGCTTATTCGGCGTGGGACGAATGCCATAGGTTCCAACCAGATTCAAGATGACGCCACCGCCATTTTGAATCATATGCGGAATGCAGTACTTACTGCCAAGGAATACGCTGTCCATGTCAAGTGCAACGACTTTTCTGAAATCAGCATATGTAGTGGTAACAGCAGTTCCCATCGGGCTAATGCCAGCAATTGTGAAGTAGACATCGATCCGGCCAAAAGTGGCTACAATATCATCGAAGAGATTCTTGACAGCTTCCTCGTCGGTGATATCCATAGCGTAAGCTTTTGCCTTACCGCCCGAAGCAATGATTTCGTCAGCCGTCGCTTGTGCCGCTTTGCCATTGATGTCAACGACAGCGATAGCTGCACCCTCTTGTGCGAAGCGAATACTTGAAATTTTTCCCATACCGGAGCCGCCGCCCGTGATCGCTACAACTCTGTTTTCAAATCGTTTCATAACTCACTCTCCTGTTTATCTCAAAAGTAATTAACCAAATGCCGGGAAAGCGTCATTGCAATCAGCACGCCAACAATACCGCGAACGATTGCAGGGATAATACCTACACGAAGGATCGTCTTCTGAGTATAACCACCGGCCTGCATTGCCATAGGAACAACGGGGTTCGGCGTTGGGGTGATAAGAGAAGACATAGAAGCTAGAGAGCAAAGGATAACCGGACCGCGAGGATCGCAACCAATGGAGCTGCAGGTGATGATCAGAATAGGAATCAAAACAGTAGTCGTTGCCCTGTTATACAGGAAAGAGGTCATCAAGAACGAAACAATGTAGAAAGCAGCACCGATAATGTAACCGTTATGCACACCAGACAGAATGCTTGCAGCCAGATCGCCAAGAAGCTGTGCTGCACCAGTGTTGCCCAGTGCATCGCCCATAACAGTAACGCCTGCATAAAGAAGAACCATGCTCATGTTCATGCGAAGCAGTGCAGTTTGCTCATCGAGAACACCAGAGAGGACAACTGCCGTAGCACCTGCCATAGTAACTGCCCAGGAAGGAAGACCAAGCATCAAACCAATAACAGTAGCAATGAAGATACCATAGCCTAGGAACTCACGGACAGGATCCAGTGCTTCATTATTTGTGATGTCTGGACCAGTAATTTCTGCAGTTTCGATTTCCGGCTGATCAGGCATCAGTTTAGGCAGAACAAAAATCGTCAGGAACAAGGTGACAATTGCAGTCGGGAAGAATACCAGAGTCTCGCTCCACATGCTCAGCAGAGGGCCCGTCCAGCCATAAGATTCCAGGTAACCGTTCTGAGTGACGAACCATGCAGCATAAGGGCCAATAGGCTCAAGAACAAACGATGTAGACACGACCGTAACGGCGATAGGATACATCATCTTAGAGGGGCTGCACTTCAACTGTTTGCACATATTGATGACTAGCGGGTACACCATTGCAAACATTGCAGGAAGGCTGGGAACAAACTGACCAAGTAAGAAGATAACGAGAATGTACGAGGCCAGTACCTTGGTAAAGGATCCATTGGTGACGCGATACAGCAGTTTTGTGATGTTGTTGACCATTTGCGTGCGGGACAAACCTGCAGCAACAATAAACATACCCGCCATCGTAAGGACGTTGTTGTTGCCGAAGCCCGCGAATACTGTTGCTTTGTCTACGCATCCGGCTACAAATAGTGCAACGATAACGCCCATGCTGGTGAATGCCATGGGGATTTTACGGTTGAAAAATAGAATGATCATTACCGCAAAAATAATTAGACAAATGACCATACTGTTCATAGAGAGCCTCCTTGTTATTGACTATATTTTCCCCTTTGCACATCATCCGCAATCAGATTAACAAAGGGTACAATCCCACCCATTCTCTATTTCCTTTCCAGCGACTTTGCACCAACAGCGTACCAACTTTTGCCGGCTTAAAAGCTAGACTCTGTGTCACTGGATGCTCGCCAAGCTATTGTGATTTCTTTGACGGGCTTCTTGACTATTATTAAATCACAATGTATACTTTTCGTAAAGAGACAAAATGATGAACCTAATTTGCGAAAGTGTCAAAGCGAGGTGTTGGTATGGATTCGCAAAAATGGGCATTATTGCTAAAGATAATAGATGCCGGAAGTATATCTGCTGCCGCAACGCAATCAAACTATACGATTTCTGGAATCAGTCGAATTATTGCCGGTCTTGAACAGGAAGTCGGCTTTCCCCTTCTTGTACGTAACAGCCGCGGTGTAGAGCCCACAAAAGAATGCGAACTTCTTATTGGAGACATACGAACCTTCCTTCATGACCATGAACAGCTTACCCAGAAAATTGCGAATATCAATGGTTTACAAATTGGTACACTAACCATTGGAACTGCATATTCGTCTAGTTATCCCCTATTAACAGACCAAATCGTGCGGTTTGTCCAGCAATATCCGAACATTAAAATCGAAATGCTCTGGGGCTATAACGAAGAGCTTTGCCATGCTGTTGCTGAGCGAAAAATGGATATTTGCGTTGTTAGCAAACCACACCCTGATATGCTATGGTACATGCTCCAGCAGGAGGAAATGGTTGCTGTCGTTTCTGCAAATTCCAAATACGGCCAGCAGGAGCGATTTGATCTCGTCGATCTGATAAACGAACCGTACATCGACATTTATCCGAACAGTGACAGTGATTCTTCAAGAGTATTAAAAGAAAACAAGCTACACGTAAACACCAAGTTTACAACCTCTGATCGGTATGCTGCACATGAAATGGTCGCGGCAGGATTGGGCATTACTGTGATCAACGAGGCGTTAGCAATCAGGCGCACCGATGTGAAAATCCTTCCGCTGAATCCACCTCAGCATCTAACTATTGGTCTCGCCTGTTTGCCTCACCCCACTGTCTCCACAAAGCGATTTATCGGATTTATGCAGGACGCGATTCAAGATTCACGAAAATAGAAATCAGCGTACCGTTGCATTTTCCCTCTTCTTGCGACTACACTCTTGTGAATGCGTAAGTAAGCTACAGGTGTCAGTTGCATGACAAATATCTGACACAAGGAGGCGCATCCGCCATGAAGCGCAGCAATATCCATCTGCAGTACAACGCCCCGGTCACGCTGACCTTTTTCTTTCTGTCGCTTGCTTCGCTGGCGCTGGGTCATCTGACCAATGGGTGGACAACCCATCATCTTTTCAGCGTCTATCGTTCTTCGCTGGCCGATCCTCTGTTTTTTGTCCGGTTGTTTGGCCATGTGCTTGGGCATGCAGGCTGGGACCACTTTATAGGCAATATGCTGCTTTTCCTCGTCATTGCGCCCCCTTTGGAGGAGCGCTACGGCAGCCGCACCCTGCTGAGCGGCATCCTCATGACCGCGCTTGTGTCCGGCATCCTGCAGTGTGTGCTGTTCCCCTCCTCCGCCCTGCTGGGTGCCTCCGGCATCGTGTTTATGCTCATCATGCTGTCCAGTCTGGCCGGCAGCCGGAACGGCGGTATTCCGATCACTCTGATCCTCGTCGGTGCGCTCTACCTGAGCCAGCAGGTATATGATATTTTGTTCGTGCAGGACAATGTAGCCAACTTTATGCACATCGTCGGCGGTGCCTGCGGCACGGTGTTTGGCTTTGCCGTGCGCAGGAAATAATACGCGGAGGTTTCCCTCATGAAGATCCTTATCACCGGTTTTGATCCGTTCGGCGGGGAGTCCGTCAACCCGGCCTATGAGGCTGTCAAGCTGCTGCCCGACACCATTGCCGGGGCACAGATCATCAAGCTGCAGGTTCCCACCCGGTTTGCCCTTTCCGGTGTCGTTCTGGAAGCTGCCGTAAACGAGCACAGACCCGATGCGGTCATCTGTGTCGGGCAGGCAGGCGGGCGGTCTGCCATCACGCCGGAACGAGTTGCCATCAACCTTGCGGACGCAAGCATCCCCGACAATGCAGGCGACCAGCCTGTGGATGCGCCGATCCGGAAGGACGGTGCGCCCGCCTACTTCACCTCCCTGCCCGTAAAAGCCATGGTGCAAAAAATAAGAGCCGCCGGTATCCCGGCAGCCCTCTCCTATACCGCTGGCTCCTTTGTGTGCAACTCCCTGATGTATACGCTGCTCTATCTCATCGACAGGCAGTATCCTGCCATGCGGGGCGGCTTTATCCATGTGCCTTATGCAATGGAGCAGGCCGTCGGCAAGCCGCTGGGAACCCCCAGCATGGATCTGCACCAAATCGCGCGCGGCCTTGCACTTGCGGTAGAAGCGCTCGTTGAAAACGAGCACGACCTCACCTTGAATATGGGCACCCTCCGATAAGCGTATCCCGAAAAATCAGCACCTTGCATCATATCGGACAGTCACACTGTTTCTCGCCTTCTGCAAGCTTAACCTTGCAGACCACGGCATCGTCAAGCAGATAGACGACTCTGGCGGAGGCATAGACAATGGCGATCGGCTCGGCGCAGGCCATGGCGGGGATCAGCTCCTCTTTGAGGATCTGCACATATGCCTGATAGGTCCTGCTCTGCTTATCCATACAAATGACTCCTTTGGTTGCTCTGCAAGGTGTCCGCAGTGGTGACAAGTATAGACATTTTTTCCGCCCATTGCAACCGCATTTTAGCGGGTTTTCTGGCTCTCCATTATAACAAAAAGCCGGGCGCTCTCAAATGGGAGCGCCCCGCCATATTCATTGACTATGCTTCAGATCAGTTTGCCTTCTGGGCTTTCTTGGCGGCCTTCTGGGCCTTCTTGAAATCCTTGTAGGCCTTGTACTGCTCAGTCTTGCGCAGCTTGCGGGCACCGAGGATCCAAAGGATCAGGCCCAGCACAAAGAGGATGCCGGAGATCCATGCGACAGCGATAACTGCTGCAACGATGCCGGGACGGATCACCTTGATGGTGGTGTCGGCACCAACGCCGTTCATGCCGCAGGAGTTGGCAATGGCATACAGGTTATGGTGGCAAGCCTCGCGCATGGCGGAGACGATGACGGGGTCATTCTTGTACTCCGGCAGCTTGTCGGTGACGAAGGACATCATGGCATCGTAGATGGACACACCGGCCATGACACCATCGGGACCGTTGACATACTGGGTCAGCACATTATCGGTGATGACCATGCCCTCGCAGCCCCACTCGTTGCGCAGGATGCCGGTGACCAGACCGTAGTTGCCGCCGGACCAGATGGCACCCCAGCGGGTGTAGGCGATCATAACGCCGTTGGCGTTGCCGACCTCAACAGGAGCCTGGAAGGCTTTCAGATAGACCTCACGGGCAGCCTGCTCGTTCAGCCATACGCCCAGACCGATACGGTCCTGCTCGCAGTCGTTCAGCGCAAAGTGCTTCATGACAACATGGACGCCCTTTTCCTGAATGGCGGCGACCTCATAGGCGCTCATCATGCCGGACAGGAAGCCATCCTCAGAGTAGTACTCGAAGTTACGGCCGCCGTAGGGGGTGCGGTGGATGTTGTTGCCGGGGCCGTACAGGCAGGCAATGTTGGCGTTCAGGCAGTTGTTGCCGATGACCTTGCCGATCTCGGTCATGAGGTCGGTGTTGAAGGTGGCAGCCATGACATCCTCAGAGGTGAAGGCGGTGGCGGTCAGCTGGGTCTTGTTGCTGCCCAGCAGGCTGGCGGTCAGACCCTGCGGGCCATTCTCATCGCGGGTGCCGGGAGCCTCCACGCTCTTAACGGGCATGGTCCAGTGGAAGGCATCTCCGATCAGGGAGTTCATCTCATCGAAGGTCATCTGATCCAGCAGCTCATCCCACTTGGGATCGTTGTAGTCGAGGCCGATCATGTCGTACAGCTTGACGCCGTTCTTGGCGCCGAGGGTGGGCATCTCAACGCTCTCGTAGTCGGCAGCGTCGTAGCGGACCTCCTGCAGGTCCTTCTTCAGCAGCTCGGTCAGGGTCAGCTTGACGGTCTCGGTGGGCAGGGTGCCGTTCCAGTCAGAGCGGCTCAGCCAGGTGACAGTCTCCTCAACGCCCTCATAGAGGTTGGGGTCAGCGCAGGACAGCTGGTTAGTAATCTCGGTGCCGTTCTCGCTGGTAGCGTAGGTGGTGGTATCGAGGGCGTCCTCGGTCCATGTGTAGATCAGGTCGGCGTTGCCGTCGGCAGTCATCTTGCCGTTGGTGTTCTCGACCGTGAAGCCCTTGGCAGCCAGAATGTTGTTGACAGCGTTGTGGGCATCGGTGGCGGCGGTGAAGTAGTAGTCACCGGCGTCAAGGATATAGGTGCCGGCACCGTAGGTGTCGTAGGAAGCGATGTCGCGCTTGTTGACGGTCATGGACAGCGTCTCGGAAGCGCCCGGCTCGATCATACCGGTCTTGCCGAAGCCGACCAGAGAAACGGCAGACTTCTCAACGCCGTTCTGCTTGTCGTAGTCGGTGTAGGGGCTCTGGACATAGACCTGCACGGTCTTTTTGCCGGCCATGGCGCCGGTGTTGGTGACCTTGACGGTGACGGTGTAGGTGTCATCGGCGGCATTGTAGTTGACCTTCATGTCGCTGATGTCATAGCTGGTGTAGCTCAGGCCGTAGCCGAAGGGGTAGGCCACGATGTCGCCGTAGGCGTAGTCGCCTGCGTTGCCGCTGCCGGTGACGAAGTCCTCGTAGCGGGTCTCGTAGTACTTGTAGCCTACATAGATGCCTTCCTGATAGATCATGTAGGACTTGCTCTTTGCGGGCACATCGCCGCCCTCAACATAACCCTCATAGGTAGTGGGGGTGAAGTTCCACATAGCAGGAGCGCTGAAGTTATCGTAGCAGTAGGTATCGACCAGGCTGCCGGAGGGGTTGACCTTACCGGTCAGGATCTCGGCAACAGCGTTGATGCCGGAGATGCCCACGTCACCGATCCACAGAGCGGCATCGATGTCGTACTCGTTGTTCTTGAGGAAATCGACCTGCAGGGCGTTGGCGGAGTTGATCAGCACGATGGTCTTTTTGACGGTGCCGTTCTTCTTCATCTCAGCCACATTCTGCAGCAGGGCCTTCTCGTTGTCATCGAGGGCCAGATAGTTGACCTCGCCGTAGGAAAGGTCAGCGCCCTCGCCGCCGACGCGGGAGAGGGTGACGATGGCGGCATCGCCGTACTGGGCAACGCTGTTCTTCACATCGTCGGTGTAGACATCCCAAGGCACCTCAGCGGTGACCTCACTGGAGCTGGCAACGGTGCCGGCGGTATTGCGGGAGTAATCCTTGCCTGCGCCGGTGGTGTAGAAGTCCCACAGGGTGGGGTTGACGGTCACACCGACCTTCTCGAGGGCGGTGCGCAGGGTGTCGGCGGTGGAGGCATCAATGTTGCCGGAGCCGGTGCCGCCGTACACGAGGTTGACACTGCTGCTGGAGAAGGTGCTGACCTTGGCATCGGCAGCCAGAGGCAGCGCATTGTTGTTGTTCATCAGCAGGGCAGCGCCCTCAGCCTCGACCTGCTGGGTCAGGGCCAGACCGTAGTCGACCATCTCCTCAGCAGAGTCAAAGTCGCTGGTAAAATACTGGGCATTGGTGTCCTCGTTCTGCAACTCCCAGAAGGTGCCGCCAAAGCGGGCAGCCATGGTGTTGTCGAATTTCTGGGCAAGCACGGACAAAGGCACGGAAATGACCATAACGACCGCGCACAGGATCGTCAGGATCTTCCACGCCAGAACGTTCTTGCGCTTCGCCTTTTTGTAGGCTTTTTTGAGCGCTTTCTTTTGGGCTTTGATCTCGTCCATGATTTTCTCCTTGTCTTTTATTTAACAGTTTATCTGCTATCGTTATTGTACACAATTTGCTCCTGCCATTTCAATAGCTTGCGATAAACGGTCGCATTTCATGCATATTCGGTTTTTCAGAAACAAAAAAACCGGTCGTTCGTTTGTGCATAATGCACAATAAATGACCGGTATATATGGTAATTGCGCTTGCTTCCTCGCAGGTACGGTGCGCGACACCGCCCCTCAATACTCTATCCCCTCCCGCGCGGGAATGCCCCGGGTGTAGGGGTGGCTGACTGCGCGCAGCTCGGTCGAGTAGTCGGCGGCCTCCTGCATCCACGGTGCCGGATCACGGCCCGTCAGCACGACCTCTCTGCCCTGCTTTGCCATCGCTGCCGCCCGCTGCAGCAGTGCCTCGTCCACAAGCTGATGCCGACAGGCAGCGCATGCCTCGTCCAGCACCAGCAGGTCAAAGGGGGTATCCAGCGCGGCGCGCAGCGCTGCCGTATTGTGCTGCCGGGCCTCCGTGCGCTCGGCCTCGGTCATGAGCCATGTAAACTTTGCGTTGGGGCAGGCATGAACCTCTGCACCGCAGCGGCGCAGCAGGGCGATTTCCCCGCTGGTGCCGTCCTTTAAAAATTGCAGCACCACCACGCGGCGGCCGTGCACGCAGCGCCAGCCCCATAGCCGCCGTGGTCTTACCCTTGCCGTCCCCCCAGTACAGATGCAGCATGGCGCCAGCCTCCTTATAATGTGTATAAGCCGTTTGCAAAAAGCACTTTCCGACAGACTCTATATATAATGTAAATTCAGTATACTGCAAGGCTGCAGCCGTGTCAATTACAGGGCAGCCGCCTGCTTATTTACAAAATTACGCAAAAGCGCCCCGCCCGGTGCTGCTATGCTCGGGTGGGGCGCAGGGTATCGCTTTGCCTGTATTCAGCTTATGCCTTCACAGTCGGCTTGACCTTTTCTGCAAGGATGCAGAGCAGCACGGTCAGCACCATGGCGGGCAGGGTGTAGCCCACGGGGGTATCAACACCCATCAGCAGGCGGGAGGCAAGGAAGCCGACCAGCCAGATCACGAGATTCCGCGCATCAGCGGCCACCGCAAAGCGGTCACGCCTGAGGATAAAATGATCTGCGATCTGCACGGCGATCATCGGCGCAAAGACCGAGCCGATCAGATACAGGAAGCCGGTGATGTCGTCCATCGGGAAGAGGATTGCCCCCGCAACACCGATGACCGTCACGGCGATGGCGGTCTTTTTGCCGTCCAGCTTGGGCGTCAGGCTCTCGGCAGAGATACCGGCGCTCCATGCATCGAGGAAGGTCGTGGTAACGGTCGAGAATACCAGAATCACGAGTGCGGCAATGCCCAGACCGGCCTTGACCATAATGACGGCAATGTCATACTCACCGGTGAAGATGGCCGCGCCCATGCCGATGACATACATCCAGCAGGATACAAGGCCGTAGACGATCACGCTGACCCATGTCGCCTGTGCCGGCTTTTCAGCATCGCGGGTATAATCGCTGATCAGCGGCAGCCACGACAGAGGCATCGCCACCGCCAGCTCCACCGCCGCGCCGAAGGTCAGGCTTTCGCCGGTAAGGTCGGGCATGGCATTGCCGGAGAAGAAGATGACCTTGCACAGAACCAGCGTAAGCACAAACAATGCTGCCATCGTCAGCTTGTTGATCCAGCCCAGATCGGTGATGCCCACCGCGATCCAGAGGATGATCAGTGCGCCGATCACCAGACACCAGACCCAGCGGCCGATGTCAAAGATACCGCCGACAGCCAGTGCGCCGTCATAGATCATGATGGCCGTCCAGCCGACAAGCTGCAGCACATTCAAAAAGGCGAACAGCAGGCCGCCCTTCTGGCCGAAGCTCATCTTGACGGTCTCCATAGCGCTGCGGCCGGTGCGGCCGCCAATCAGGCCCGCCAGCAGCATCATGGCGCAGCCGATGATATGTCCGACAAGGATCGCTGCCAGACCCTTGGCCATGCCCAGCGGGGCAAAGGCCGTGCCCGTTAAAATCTCCGCCAGTGAAACACCGGCGCCAAACCAGATCAAACCGTTCTGAAGGGTAGATGTCTTTTTCATTCGGTGAACTCTCCCTTCAGTGCGAACATATGATCCATCGGGCCGGAGCCGTGCCCGAGGTCGAGCATGGCAGCCAGTGCGCCCGAGATGTACGCCTTGGCGCGCTCGACCGAGGTATCGAGGTCATAGCCCTTGGCAAGGTTGGACGCGATGGCGCTGGACAGTGTGCAGCCGGTGCCGTGGGTATTGGGGTTGTCAATGCGGCGGCCGCGGAACCATTTGCCTGCGCCGTCACGCCAGAGCAGATCATCGGCATCGTTGATCTGGTGGCCGCCCTTGCACAGCACGGCACAGCCGTATTTCTCGCTGATGGTCTGCGCGGCCTTTTCCATATCGGCGGCATTTTTGATGGACATGCCGGAGAGTATCTCTGCCTCGGGGATGTTCGGGGTCAGCACCTCCGCCATCGGCAGCAGCCTTGCGGTCAGTGCATCCACGGCATCGTCCCGCAGCAGCTTGGAGCCGGAGGTTGCCACCATAACGGGGTCCACCACAATGTGCTTGGCGCTGTACTCCTGCAGCTTGTCGGCAATCGTGCCGATCAGCTCTGCCGAGGATACCATACCGATCTTGACGGCATCGGGGTAGATGTCGGTAAAGACCGCGTCAAGCTGCTCAGCCAGAAAATGCGGGGTCGTCTCAAAAATGTCGGTCACGCCGGTCGTGTTCTGGGCAGTCAGGGCCGTGATGGCGCTCATGGCAAAAACGCCGTTAGCGGTCATCGTCTTGATATCTGCCTGGATACCGGCGCCTCCGCTGGAATCACTTCCAGCAATGGTCAATGCTGTTTTCATCGTAATACTTCCTTTCTTTATCTGTACAGCAAGGTTTTATAACGCGGCACAAGGTGGTGCCCCCGATGTGCCGCGAGGGGGGCAAGTTGGTTTGCAGGGGTCAGGGCACGCCCGCCCCTGCCGCGCGGCGGAAATTCACATCTCTGTAAGGGGAATCTCCCCCAAGCGCTTCACATATAGATCCGCCGTCTTTTTCAATCCGGGCTGGTCGGCTTCGCCGTTGGCGTCATACACGCCGATGGTGATAAACCCTGCGGCTTTGGCGGTTTGCAGGGCGTAGAGGCTGTCCTCAAACACCACTGTCTCGCGCGGGGCGGTGCCCAGATGCTCGGCAGCCATCCGGTAGATGTCCGGCTTATGCTTGCTGACGCCGATCTCCCCTGTTGTGAAGATCTCGGTAAAATATTCGAGCAGCCCCAGCCGCGCAAGCGCCCTTGTCACATGGGCCCGCGGGCTGGAGGTTGCCGCTGCCATCCCGATGCCCCGCTCTGCCAGAAATGCCAGCAGCTCGGGGGCACCGTCCTTGGCAGGGACCTCGTTGTAATAGTAGTCCTGCAGCATCTCCTCGATGCCAGC
>OGHZ01001072.1_pt1 | contig 12876 bp, 12 predicted proteins | sample 1571661 | NCBI WGS metagenome assembly OGHZ01 (sample SAMEA2582040, study PRJEB24529) | metagenome | biome: Human gut stool | place: China | collected 2011 | reverse complement strand
GACATTCTTGAGGGATCCTCCAAGCTCCATTCCAAGCACATCAGGACTGGTATACACACGAAATGCCTCATTCATAAAAAGATCCTGTACTATCTCAGCGGTCTTCTGTGTCCTTGCTCCTGCAACAACAGTCGTAGGAAGCAGCTGTCCGACCTCCTCTGCATGTGAAGGTCCGCACATCACAGCCACATCAGCGCAAGGTATCTCACTCTCTACCACATCAGATATAGTCATCAGAGTATTTTCTTCAATTCCCTTTGCCACACAGACAATTATCTGCCCATCCTTCACAAAAGGAGCCATCGTTTTTGCTGTGCTTCTGGTAAAAACAGACGGTACCGCAAGCACAAGTATATCGTTATTTTTGATTGTTTCCTCAATATCTGTTGTAAAGGTAATGCTGTCCGGAAGCTTTACTCCAGGAAGCTTATCAATATGCTCATGCTTTTCTTTAAGCATATCAATCTCTTTCTCCACGATTGACCATATTTCAACAGAATGTCCGTTATTTGCAAGCACCAGGGATAATGCTGTTCCCCAGCTTCCCGCACCTATAATACCAACTCTACTCATTTTTTATTCCTCATAATATATATAATTCTATGAGGGTCGAAATGGTTTTTGCCCCTCATTTATTGTAATCCAAAAATATTATTTACTTTGCCTTCTGGCCAAATTTATTTTCAGTTCCGCTTAATAGTCTTTTGATATTTGCTCTGTGACGCCAGATAGCCATCGCCGTAAAACAAGCTGCAAGAATATCAAACTCAACCGCATAATTGCCGCTCACTCCAAGCAGCCCCATATGGTTAAACACAATTGCCTGAATCAGAAATGATATAACAACCAGTATAGAACCAAGTGAGACATATCTTGTTATGGCTACTGCAAGAATAAACAATACCAAACATATCGGAGCCGCTATCGGACATACAGCAAGTATTACACCTGATGTACATGCTATTCCCTTTCCTCCCTTAAAACTAAGGAAGAACGGAAAATTGTGTCCAAGCACCGCTCCAAAGCCTGCATAAAGCTCTATGCATTTAACAGCCTGTGGATATGTATTTCTATATATGAAATAAAATATCAAAACTGCTATGATTGCCTTGAACAAATCACCAAAGAAAGTAACTGCACCGGCCTTCCATCCAAGTGTACGAAGCGTATTGGTGGTGCCTGAATTGCCGCTTCCATGCTCCCTCACATCTATTCCATGTGCCTTACCATAAAAATATCCGGTCTGAAAGGTTCCAAAAAAATACCCTACGACCAATGCTAAAATCCTAGCCAGTATCATTTTACTCATTTTCCTTTCGTTCTCTCGTAATAAACTTAAGTGCAGTTCCCCTGAAACCAAATGTATCCCTGATTCTGTTCTCGAGGTATCTGGTATATGAGAAATGCATAAGATTCTTGTCATTTACAAAGATTACAAAGGTAGGCGGCTTAACAGAAACCTGTGTCACATAGTATATCTTTAGTCTCTTGCCCTTGTCTGTAGGTGGCTGCTGCATAGCAACTGCCTCCGTAACTATCTCATTTAACACTCCTGTTGCAACACGCATTGAGTTATTTTCTATAACAACATCAATGAGCTCAAATATCTTGTTGAGTCTCTGACCTGACTTTGCCGAAATAAACAGTATCTCTGCATATGGAATAAAGCTTAATATCTGTCTGATTTTTTCTGTGTGCTGCTTTACAGTATTATTATCCTTTTCAATGGCATCCCATTTATTGACAGCAATGATAATTCCCTTGCCTCTTTCGTGGGCAATGCCCGCAATTTTAGCATCCTGCTCTGTAACACCCTCAGTAGCATCTATCACTACTATGACAACATCAGCTCTTTCCACTGCAGAAACTGCACGTATAATACTGTATCGCTCTATATCCTCTTTTATCTTGTTCTTGCGCCTAAGACCGGCTGTATCGATAAATATATATTCCCTGCCATCATACTTTATAGCTGTATCGATAGCATCTCTTGTGGTGCCTGCTATATCAGACACTATCACCCTGTCCTCGCGGGCAAGCTTGTTGATAAGTGATGACTTACCTACATTAGGTTTACCTACTATAGCAACTCTCGGCCTGTCATCATCGTCATCCTGCTTTGATGAATCAGGGAAATGCTTCACAACCTCATCGAGCATATCTCCGAGTCCCAGCATCGAAGCTGCTGAGATAGGATGCGGATCACCTATTCCTAAGTTATAAAACTCATACACATCCGTCATGTACTTTTCAAAGCTATCCACCTTATTGACAACCAATACAACCGGCTTGTGTGAACGGCGAAGCATATCTGCCACCTTTGAATCTGAATCAACAAGCCCCTGCTTCACATCTGTGATAAAAATAATAACATCTGCTGTGTCGATGGCAATCTGTGCCTGCTCTCTCATCTGCGACAGTATCACATCTCCTGATTCCGGCTCAATACCACCTGTATCGATCATGGTAAAATTGTAATCAAGCCATGATACATCCGCATATATTCTGTCTCTTGTAACACCCGGAGTGTCCTTTACTATAGATATCCTCTCTCCTGCAAGCGCATTGAAGAGAGTTGATTTTCCAACATTTGGACGGCCTACAATGGCCACTACTGGTCTGCTCATATACTCTCCTGTTCTAAATTCATATTAGCCTATAGAATAATTGTAACTATTTAGAATAATTATAAAATGATATCTTTTAACCATTTAATCATAAAATAATAAACAAAACATCTATAACAGAGTAATTATATCACAATACCATTTACAGAGACAACTATTCATATGTCAAAAGTGGTTCTTTTGATGAAATTAATCCATTTTCTTTAAGAACAGCTATCAGATTAGTACAGTTTTCACCAAATCTAATGTTGACCGAATATGTTTCAATACCATCGGAACGGGCATCCCCAAAATCAGAATACTCCTTTGTCACACCCAGTATATCCAACAGATCCTCATACCATGTGGCGTCATAGCCATTCCAGCTTTTTTCAACCCTGTTGCCCTTTGGCACTGTAAAATTCAGCATAAGATTGTACATATAGCTGGTATCCTTATCCACTCCGCCAAGCATTCCCTGCAAATTATATTCCTGCATCACACCGGCCTCAACATCCTTCTTCACAGCCTCAAAAATATCCGCAGCAACTTTTCCGTTAAAGCGCTCATTCAGCACCTCTACATATTTATCATTATACTGCTCTGCCGAGCCATTGATAAAGGTAATATCTGTCGTATCACACTGCATTATAGCATTAGTAATATTCTGTGGTTTATTTTCCTCCGCCATAATCGCCTTACACTGCTTATGTGGATTAAAATCATCCGTTCTATGATATACACGGTTGACCTTTTCTCCGTTTTTTAGTGTATATGAGATTGTAATATACCCGGAATCATCATATCTCTTTTTAAAATAATCCTTTTTCTGCGCCATAAGTATCTTTTGAGTCTCTAAAATCTTTTCAACATCCTTTCCCTCCAGATTGATATCAAAATCTATGGCTATACAGGCAGAATCAATATCCGCAAGCTTCGGTATATAATTTTCCTGCACATTTCCGTAAACTGTTATGCCTCCAAATACAACTACAACAAAAGCACCAAAAGCAATGATTTCCTTAAATAGTGCTTTAGAAAAAATTTTAAAATTCTTCCTTATAATCATCTCTAAAAGTAAGAAGGCTATGATTCCAAGCACCACTGCCAGCATCATAATTGCAGGAACACCAAGCAAAAGCGACGCTGCAACAATAGATAAAATCAATCCTCCCAAACTGCCAAGCCCCCATCTGAAAACCGGCTTAAGCTTTGGAATAGCTATAAAACTTCCTGCATTTTCCAAATCTCTATGCTTATAAATCTTATAAGAAATAAAGTATATAACTGCAGCCGCGATGACATAGACTACGATAGTATTTGTGCCTCTGAAGGTATATTTAATGCAGTAATAATCATCCCCTGTATTCTTCATGGTCGGATGAAAGCCTACCCGATTGAGAAGCTGTAGCATGGGTGCAAACCACGTAACACTTATTTTCCTTACAAATTCCATATATGAAAGCCCGTACGATACATATGTGAGCACATTGGCAATAGCAATAACTGCTCCTCCATACAGCAGATTGACAAGCGCATACATTACTGCTACAGAAACAAGCTGTCCTGTAATCATTGCGCACAGACACACCAGGCTGTACATAAAAAAAGATATTCCCATTGTAGCAAGCAGATTGATTCCAATATGTACCACCTTCATATTGCCCTATGCTATACATATAACAAACGACATAATGTACTTAACTATCTGCGGAATCCACATAAACAGCAGGCCTGTCAACACATTAGTCGAAAAAAGCTGACGTCTTGTCACAGGCATAGCGTGAATCATATTACATGCTCTCGAATTATACAGGTAACTGAACATTGCCATGCCTGTAACCAATGCCATAACAAAAATAAAAATCATATCTGCCTCCATGCTGATAGCCGGGGACATTATATCAAGCATATACTTATGCCAGTTCGTGCCATAAATAAAATATGCACTCTTAAATCTGCTCCACATAGAAAAAGGGCCGTTAAATAATAGCACTATTGTATACAGTGTCCAGATTGGCCAGTAAAGCTTTACATTCTTTTGCAGCATTGTTTTATTAATAAATGATGTCTTTGACTTCATAGTCCTCTCCTCCCATCTCATAGATAAATATTTCCTCCAGAGTAAGAGGCAGTACATCCACTACCTGCGGACTGTCCTTGCCATCTGTAATAGCCTTTACAACAGCCTCAGGCTCTCCACGCACAATAACTGTGTATACTCTTCCTATATTTGACATATGAAGAACTTTAAAATCCTGCGGTATCTTAGGCATGCCATATGGACATGCAATCTGAATCTTTGAAATATTACCCTGCAGCTCTGTAAGAGAGCGCTCTATCATAATCTTTCCCTTATTGAGAATACCTACATGATCACACACATCCTCCAGCTCGCGCAGGTTATGAGACGATACAACCACTGTAGTATTATTTGCAGCCACATCATCAAGCATGATAGACCATATCTGTCTTCTCATGACAGGATCAAGCCCATCAACAGGCTCATCGAGTACAATAAGCTTTGGTTTACAGCACAGCGCAAGCCAGAAGGCAACCTGCTTCTGCATGCCCTTAGAGAGCTTTCTGATATTCCTTTTAACATCTATAGATGGAAAAAACTCCTGCATCCTGTAAAACTGCTTCTCATCAAAGCCCGGATACATTCCCTTATAGTAATGCATCATATTAATCGTATCAGACTGCAAAAAATAAAACATATCATCCGGTATATAAGCCATCTGCCCTTTAATCCTTGCATTTTCATATACCGGCTCACCATCAATAAACACTTCCCCTGCATCCTGTCTCATTACGCCTGTAATATGCCTGATAAGTGTAGACTTTCCGGCTCCGTTTGGACCAACAAGCCCATAGACAGCACCCTTTTCCACGTTCATATTCACGCCGTTGAGTGCTGTAAAATCATCAAATTTTTTCACTAAATTATTTATCTGTATCATCATTACCCTCTGTCACCGCAGCTTCTGCCCGTATCTGTTGTATTACAAATCCGGATGCATCATCTTCAATATCTAAATTTGCCTTCGCACCATCCATCCTGGTCATCAGTTCCTCTACCGGTGTATCAAGCACAAATAACTCTGTCACCACCTGGTCAAAAAGCAGCTTCAAATGTTTTGCCCTGCTCTGCCTTGCATTGTTAGCATCTGCAACAAAGGTTCCTTTACCACTTTGAGTGTAAATAAATCCTTCCTCCTCAAGCTCTCTGTATGCCTTTGCAATAGTGTTAGGATTGATTGCATACTTGCAGGCAAGCACCCGGACAGACGGAAGCTTTTCGTCCTGTTTGAAAACATTCATAACAATCATTCGTCTGATGCCTTCCTTAATTTGTTCATAAATAGGCTTTGAATCTCGATAATTTAACTGCATATCGTTCTCCCTGGTTCATATATGGCAGTACCGCTGTAGCTTTTAATATTAACTCAAAAAAGTATAAAACTGTCTGACCGCATCAGTTCCCGCACAGTGTACTATCCAACGTGTTACACCTATTTTAACATATATAGCTTTAGGCGTTTCTTATTATTTCCTTAATAGATTGTGCGAAAATTACTTAAGAAACATAAAAGCTCCAAGATTTCCCCTCTTTCCATGACTTGCTCTATGCGAAAACAGTAGATCAGGATTACAACAGGTACATATATTGGTTATGGCAACATTGGCTTCCTGCACTCCTGCTTCCACAAGTACTCTCCTGTTACATTCCCAAAGGTCTAGCTGATATTTTCCGTCTCCCTTATAGCGCAGAATATCACTCGCATGAGGATCGTCCGTTGTCGCAAACTCATCAACAAAATGCTCTGCAACATCCTGACTTATCTCATAGCAGTCCTCACATATTGAAGGTCCTATCGCAGCTATAACATCATGTGCCTCGGTACCAAACTCCCTGTTCATAGCAATAAGTGTATCTTTTCCCATGCGATTTACAGTACCTCTCCAGCCCGAATGGCTAAGCCCTATTGCCATATGTACCGGATCAACAAAATAAAGCGGTACACAATCAGCATAAAATGTGGCAAGCACAACATTTGGTTCATTCGTGATAAGTCCATCCACATCTGTATATGGTCTCTTTCTTGTCACCCCAATGCCGCACTGCTTTTTTCCAACTCGCAAAACATTGGTAGTATGTGTCTGGTCTGTCGTAACAATCTGCCCTGCTTCTGCTCCGATTGCCTCCGCCACTCTTTTATAGTTTTCTAAGACCTTTTTCTCGTCATCACCACGTGTAAAGCTTAGATTTAAGCTTTCAAACATCCCTTCACTGAGTCCACCAAGACGTGTTGTAAAGCAATGCTCTATCATAGAAAGCTCATTTAGCTTCTTAAAATGTAACAAAGGAACAACACTTCCGCTTGAAAGGACGTGCTTTTTTAATTCCAGAACATCTTTATCATTCTTTGCCACAAAATCATTTATAGTAATTTCATCAACACCTTTGTGTATGTTTTCAGCCTGTATATTCTTATCAATCTTTATATTCTTATCAATCTCTGTCTTCATATTTATATCTATGCAATTATATATTTCCGATAACTATTGCTGCTTATAATTACTATTTGTAGTTATGTTACTTCTTATAATTGCCTGCTCCTTATCTGTTTTTATGAAATAGTCTGTCCAAACGTTTATAAATTAACGGTCCAGTAATACCTGTCCATCACTGCCGAGATAATAGTTATTGACTGCCCTCAAATGCATTCTTCAACACCGTAACCTCGTCATCATCCACTGCTATCACATCGAATCTGCATGGTGTCCATTCACTCAGACCATGTGTCATAAGATAATAGCGAGCAACTGATATGATTCTTTTCTGTTTGCTATACCCCACTGCTTCAAGAGCGCTTCCACAACCATTATCCCTACGATATTTCACCTCGCAAAAACATATTGTATCCCCATCCCTGCCTATTATATCTATCTCTCCATAGCGATTTCTGTAATTGCGAATAAGTACCCTGTATCCCATATTTATTAACTGCTCAGCTGCAAGCTGCTCGTATATACTTCCAACACTTCTTTTATTCATAACTGCCTCAAATACTGTAAACCTTCACATTACCGTTGATCAATTTTTGCCTTAAGCTTATCCAAATCATTAACAAAAACAAGTATCTCCGCAACAACCTCATACAACTCCGGTGGAATCATATCACCTATTTTAAGCTTAGACAGTGTATCAGCAAGCTTATCGTCCTTATATGTAGGCACATTGCTTTCCTTTGCCCTCTCAATAATCCTGTCAGCTACAACGCCCTTGCCTGTAGCTAGTATTTTAGGTGCTGCTTCTCCCGGCACATACTCTATAGCTACGGCTGTTTTGCCTATGTCTATTCCATTATTGTTGCGATTATCATTTTCGCCATGCATACAACTCACCTGTCCTTCTGAAGTAAGTTTTAATCATCTGTGACTATTCGTAAATTATCTTATACACTGCTACGCCCTAATGTCAAAGGAATATCTATGCACCTGACCTGTAGGTGGCAAATCCTTTTTCAGAAATCCAGCGACAAAATTCATCTGTTTCGAACCACTATTTACATTCAATTCACAATTATAGCCCTTATCCTGTAATCTCTTTTCCAACACCGGCAGAAATTGCTTTACCAGTGCATATGACTCATCACTATCCAAATAGAAATTAGTTGTAACCTTCCTATGAAGCATTTTAATTGACACATCTGTCCCACCGAGATGCTCTAAATCCAATTATAAAAAAAATCGTATATTTTGTCCTGGATTGGTCTTACATTTCTTATTTGTATACACATACAACTGTCCGCTGGCGTTTTTTTCATTCATCTTCAATGGAACCTGCACATATGTATATGCCTCGTTTATCTGATTCATAAATTCAATATTTCCACGGATATTATCTGCCAGTGCCTCTGCTTTAGGATTCACCACTCCAGATGTTTTTAAAATATTTTCCATATTAATTATCTGTTTTTCAATTTTATCGTACAAGCCATCAATCTTCTTAGGATTCTTTTCTAAATCTCCCGGTTTTATCATCCATTGCTGTTCTAATGTCTCCTTTAACATAAGCTGAAAGGCTTCTCCTGAAAACAACTCTCTCAGTGCATCGGCATTTGCCGGTGTGTTTTCCAACATACTATTTATATCATTAAGTATTCCAACAACACTGCTATCCTCTGAATACAAAGAAATATTATTTTCCTGTAAATCAGGAAGCAGCTTCCTGACCTGTTCATTAAGCTCCTCTATCTGCTTATCCGATAAAATAAATCCAATAGTATTTGATTTTGCTTCATTCCCCTGTAAAAATATATTATCTATTACTGAGGAATTATTTATTTTTTGTGTTGTCTGAATATCCTGTGATTCACCGGAAACACTGTTTAGTGATTCGAATAATTCAGCAATATTAAAGTGCTTTTTTACTACAGGTGCAGATTGATTATCACGCATTATGGCTTCATACTGAGACATATCTGCGTCTTCATTTGAAATAAATGCATCTTCCGGCAACCCATCTGTAACAATATTTAAGATATCCCTTGCCTGACTTACAAGCTTATACATTGATAAATCTTCGGCTGAAAGAGCATTCGGCAGTTCCTCTATCAAACTATCCATGGCAATTGTAATAGCCTGTTTGTCATTAGCATAATTTTCAAACTGAGCTGCGTTTACCTGATTAATTTCAATTCCAAGCCTCTTTAACTCAACCAGTGTAGTCACATTAATCCCCTTATTATCCTGCACAAGCTGATACATCTGATTAAGGCTTATCTTATCAATCGGCATCTGCTCCTCCATCATCTTATTCACCATCGACAAATTGGTGCCATCTACCGGCAGTCCTGCGGCCTTTAGTGCATCCATAAGTGTGAGGTTGACTCCCTCTCCATCAACAGTATATGGTTTTATTTCTATAGTGCCTCCATCATTATTTTTCACCTGAAAAAACACAGACTGCCCCTGTTCAAATGAAAACTTCCCTGCTAACCTTGCTAAAATCTGCTGACCATTTGACAAGGCAAGCTTAACCTGATTTCCGCGGACACTGCTTACTGTTCCCTCAAATATCATCCCTTTTGACATTTCATTTAAAGAAGATACCAGCTTCTCAACGCCCTTTGCTCCTGTCATAGGCTCACCATTTGCCACTGAATTGTTATATTGACTTACCAAATTAGATATCTGCATAGCATCACCCTGATATAATATGATATGAGGGTCAAAAGGTATTTTACCCCTCATTTATGATTAAGTATATATTTATAAATTGTATCATTTATTGGTATTTCTGTCACTATATTACTGTTCAAACCATACTACGACCAGCAACAATTACAGGCTTTCAAAAATCAGGTAAATTCCACCATATTCTTCCTATACCACTTTGGACAAAGATTGCGCTGACATTGTGGATTGAACCGCTCCCTTATATCAGTGTGCTCAAAATACACCTTCCATAATTGTTCAAAATCATCTGTCTTCCCCGGCACACTTTTCTCAAGCTGTTTAAAATCACTTTCATTGATATAAAAGCACTCCTTAAGCCTCGGGTGAACCACTGCATACCTTCTTCTCTCATCATAGATTACAAAATTTTCACCGGGATACCTGTCAACAAAATGCCACATAACAATAGGTATCATATCGCATTTCGGCTCAAACTGAGCCAGCAGATAGTTTCCATTATCACTGAAACGAATAAAACCTCTTATCTTGTCAGCTTCTTTATTTACCTTTCTTGAAAGCTCAAATACCTCCATAACATATTTATCGGTCATATGCTCCATAATCCTTTGTCCAACCTTAAATGCCCTGACAAGAAATCCAAGCACTATTGTTGCTCTATTATCAGAATAATGGCATAAAGCATCAAATACTGTCTCATATATCTTAAAACCAAGCTTCTTTTGAATAGCTAATATTGTTTTTTGTACCTTTAGCTCATCTGTAACGATATCTATTGTCCTTGAAAAAAGTGTATAGTTCCCGTCAGTGCCTGTCTCAATTGAAATATTGTCCCGGTATATTTCGTGATTTTCTTTTTGCATTTGATTTTTATATACAAAAGCATCATATATCGCAGTAAAAATCCCATTTATATTATTGTCACATCTCAATATTATATTATCCACGCATACTTCTCCTTTAAAGTTTACAAAAATATCAGTAATTATTCTGATATAAAATCAAATATACTCATCTGCTCATATGTACATGATTTATTGTCAGCTAAAAGCATGGTATCCGGTCTTTCATTATATATAAGGTGCCTTGTAATATAGCTTTCATCAAGCTTTGTATTGTCCATCATACGACCATCACAGGTAATAAAGTACAGTGCTCTTTTGAGCACGACACCCATTTTCTTTAAATCTGTAAACGAAAGCTTTGCATGCTTTCTGGCTTTTATAATACGCCTGACACTGTTAGTGCCTATTCCCGGGACCCTGAGAAGTGTATAATAATCCGCCGTCATAATCTCAACCGGAAAACATTCCAGATGACCTACAGCCCACTGACACTTTGGATCAATATAATCATTAAAGCTCTGATTATCCTCCGACAAAAGCTCTCCTGCCTTAAAGCCATAAAATCTCATAAGAAAATCTGCCTGATAAAGCCTGTGCTCTCTCTTTAACGGTGGCGGCTGCCCGATACCCGGTAATGACTCATCCATATTGACATTCACAAAAGCCGAGTAAAATACTCTCTTCATATCAAACCTGTTGTACATTGCTTCTGCTACAGATATAATCTGATAATCACTCTCTCCGGTTGCTCCCACTATCATCTGGGTACTCTGCCCAGCCGGCACGTAATATCTGTCCGGTCTTTTGATGCTTAAGCCCGTTTTATTAATATAAGCGCTATTTCCATAAGAAGCGTCCGTTGTCTCACAGACAACTCCAGGATTTAGCTGCGCTCCCAATCCCCAGCTTTTCTCAGCAAGCCTATCTGCCTTCTCACAATATGAAGCAACACTAAGACTTCTGTGATACTCTGACAATCTGGCAGCACTATCTTTTATTTCGGCCATCTGCTCATAATATGCCTGCTCATCTATATACATACGGTTTTTCATACTTCTATTGCCATGATACATTCGGCTGTCCTTTATACCATTTTGAATAAATCTCATAGGTGTAAGAATGTTTTTACGCGCCTTATTCGGAGCAACTGCCCTAAGCCCTTCCGCTGTGGGCAACTCCAGATTAACACTCATCCTGTCACAAAGATATCCAATCATCTCAAGAACCTCAGAGGAGGCTCCCGGTATACCTTTGATGTGTATATACCCATTGAAATGATATTTGTTTCTCAAAAGAAAACGACGCTCTTCCGATCTTGGTATATAAAAGCTGCATGGTATGCTCGGGCGATTCTATGATACCTGAGCTTAAAAAAAGTCCCTCTATATAATTGCGTCTGTAAAACTCAACAGTAAGCTTACATACCTCTTCAGGCGTAAATGACACTCTTTCAACATCATTAGTGCATCTGTTGATACAGTATTTGCAATCATAAATACATTCATTTGTAAAAAGTATCTTGAGAAGCGATATACACCTGCCATCAGCTGTAAACAAATGACATATTCCACTGGCAAATGTGCTCCCCATATCCTTTCCATTGCCCAAACGGGATGTACCACTGGAAGTACATGCAACATCAAACTTCGCCGCATCCGACAAAATCTTAAGTTTTTCCATAATATCAGCACTGATTAATGTTAACATAATGCCTCCTAGCGTTTCCTCGAACATTTGTTTGTATTATATAACATATGTTCGAGAAAATCAAGTGGTATTTTCTGGAGACAATATTAGGATAAGCCATAACAGAAATTTGTTTCTAATTTAAGCTGCCAAAAATATCAAAATACTTTCGGCAATACTTAATATTTCCATTGAATTCAAAAATAAAAAACCATAGATATCTTAAACACATTAAGATACTATGGTTTTATGATTGTCCATAATTATTCAGTTGCTAAAATATGTAACAGCCTTTATCAACATACTTTATTCCCGCTTGAAATAACATTTTTAAAAGCTGCAATTTGACATAATTTATCCTAATTTAGTCTTGAAAAACTCGATTATTTTATCCCACAGCTCATCCTGGAAAAACTGCAGATCAGCATGGTCAGCATCTTCCAATGCAATCAAATCCGCGTCACAGCCATTTTCAATAAGCTTATCATAAAGCTCCTCGCTCTGCTCAAATGGAACTGTCTGATCATTTATAC
>OGHZ01001059.1_pt1 | contig 13074 bp, 10 predicted proteins | sample 1571661 | NCBI WGS metagenome assembly OGHZ01 (sample SAMEA2582040, study PRJEB24529) | metagenome | biome: Human gut stool | place: China | collected 2011 | reverse complement strand
CGGGCGAAAGTAGTTTTATTACTCAGGTTGTCTCACAGTCCAATAATGGTTATATAGCCCTGGCACCTGATTCTCCAGGTCAGGTCATTCCCCTTTATTTGGGAGAAAAGCAGTACCGACTTAATGATGGTGCCTTTCTAGCATTGGATGGAACGGCCTACTATACGATGGAGCTCCAGTCTGTTGGTAAGGCTCTTTTTGGTGGTCAGGGTGGTTTCTTTGTGATGACAACTCAAGGTCAAGGAACACTCTTGGCAAATGCCTACGGTTCTATTAAAAAAATTGAGCTAAACAACCAAGAAGTGACTATTGATAATGCTCATGTCGTTGCCTGGAGTCAGACACTTGATTACAATATTCACTTGGAAAATGGTTTCTGGCAGTCTATTGGGACAGGAGAGGGTGTTGTGAATACCTTTAGAGGAACAGGTGAAATTTATGTTCAAAGTCTCAATCTTCAAACCTTTGCAGGCTTGCTTAATAGATACTTACCAAAACGTTCATAGTATAAATTGAAGGAGAGTGGATGCTTGTTAGCATCTATTCTCTTTTTTATATTGCGAACTCAATAGCTGACAAGTTAATAAAAAGATGATAAGATAGTGTGTAAATAATTTGATAGTCAAATTATTTTCTTCATTAGAAAGTGAGTTATTATGTCTTATTTTGAAAACTTTCTCAATGCCAACAAAGCCTATGTTGACCTCCACGGGACAGCCCATCTTCCCTTGAAACCAAAGACTAAGGTGGCTATTGTGACTTGTATGGATTCACGCCTTCACGTTGCCCAGGCCTTGGGGTTGGCCCTAGGTGACGCTCATATTTTGCGTAATGCGGGTGGTCGTGTGACGGAAGATATGATTCGTTCTTTGGTCATTTCTCAACAACAGATGGGGACACGAGAAATCGTAGTTCTTCACCATACAGATTGTGGTGCTCAGACCTTTAAGAACGACGAGTTTACCGCCTATCTCAATAAGGAACTTGGTGTTGATGTGTCTGATCAAGATTTTCTTCCATTCACAGATGTAGAAGAGAGTGTTCGTGAAGATATGGCTATTCTTCGTCAGTCATCGCTTATCCCTGAGGATGTTATCATCTCCGGTGCGGTTTATGATGTAGATACTGGTCGAATGACTCAAGTTCATCCCTAATACCGAAAAGTTAAGCAGGCATGGTTACCTGCTTTTTTCATGGTTTGACATAAAAAAACTCAGCACACAATATAAATGCTGAGTTAATCTGGTTTTTAAGAAACGATAAAAATGAGAATCACGGTCCCCAAATAGAAAAGACTAGTGATAAAAAAGCTTATACGCCAGAACAACTTAAGAAAACGTTTAAACTTGAAAGACTGTGTTTTTCTTAGCATCTGAATCGTGATAATGATAGCCGCCAAGGATAATAAGATGGTGATGTAAGGCAAAAAGCTATGGGTAAAGAAACGGGCTGACACAGCAACCACCTCAATAAAATAAAGTGGGAAGGTAAGGTCAGCAAAATTAAGCCCAAGGTATTTTAAACTAAAGAATCGGTGGATAATAAAAGCAAAGATAGGTGTTAAAATCAAAAATGCTATAGCAAAGAATTTATATAGAATCATAAGTCTATTTTACCTCGAAAAGGCCTTTATGTAAATTTTTTCTTAAACTTAATAAGAAATTCTTGCATCTAAAAAGAATTTCTGTATAATAGATAAGGTATGTAAAAACATACTTGTGGGAGGTAACAAAACTTACTTACCGCCAAAACCACAATAGGAGGAAATTACAAAATGGCTAAAAAAGTCGAAAACATCGTAAAACTTCAGATTCCTGCTGGTAAAGCGACTCCAGCTCCACCAGTTGGACCAGCTCTTGGTCAAGCCGGAATCAACATCATGGGATTCACTAAAGAGTTTAACGCTCGTACAGCTGACCAAGCTGGTATGATTATCCCAGTTGTTATCTCTGTGTATGAAGATAAATCATTTGATTTCATCACTAAAACACCACCAGCTGCTGTTCTTTTGAAAAAAGCTGCAGGTGTTGAAAAAGGTTCAGGTACTCCAAACTCAGTTAAAGTTGCTTCAGTAACTCGTGCACAAGTACAAGAAATTGCTGAAACAAAAATGCCTGACTTGAACGCTGCAAACATCGAATCAGCTATGCGTATGATCGAAGGTACTGCACGTTCAATGGGATTCACTGTTACTGACTAATTCAGTTAACAAGAAAACCACAGACGTCGTCTCACTTCGCTGAGTGACGTGGAAGATGAAAGTCGTTATGACCACATTACACAAGGAGAAATAATTAACATGGCTAAAAAAAGCAAACAAATGCGTGCTGCTCTTGAGAAAATCGACAGCACAAAAGCTTACAGCGTAGAAGAAGCTGTAGCTCTTGCACAAGAAACTAACTTCGCAAAATTCGATGCTACTGTTGAAGTATCATACAACCTTAACATCGACGTTAAGAAAGCTGACCAACAAATCCGTGGAGCAATGGTATTGCCAAACGGTACTGGTAAAACTCAACGCGTTCTTGTATTTGCTCGTGGTGCTAAAGCTGAAGAAGCTAAAGCAGCAGGTGCTGACTTCGTTGGTGAAGACGAACTCGTTGCTAAAATCAACGGTGGATGGCTTGACTTTGACGTTGTTGTTGCAACACCAGATATGATGGCAATCGTTGGTCGTCTTGGACGTGTCCTTGGACCACGTAACTTGATGCCAAACCCTAAAACTGGTACAGTAACTATGGACGTTGCTAAAGCAGTTGAAGAGTCTAAAGGTGGTAAAATCACTTACCGTGCTGATAAAGCAGGTAACGTACAAGCTATCATCGGTAAAGTTTCATTCGAAACTGAAAAATTGGTTGAAAACTTCAAAGCATTTAACGATGCAATCCAAAAAGCTAAACCAGCTACAGCGAAAGGTACATACATCACAAACCTTTCAATCACTACTACACAAGGTGCTGGTATCAAAGTTGATCCTAACTCATTGTAAGAGTAGTAAAAAACCTATCTTCGGATAGGTTTTTTTCTTACTCTGGACACGAAATTTGAGTAGAAAATAAAAAATATTCAGAAAGTAGTGTTGCTTTTTCGAATTTATGGTATAATTTAAGCGTATACACATAATTATTGATTTTTGAACTTTTTACGTTGCGAATTTAAGGAGGCAATGAATGAAAAAGAGTAAGGTATTTTTACTGGCAGCCGTAGGCCTGTTATCTGTAGGTGTTTTAACGGCTTGCTCGTCATCAAGTAAGACGTCTGGTAAGACTTATAATTATGTCTATGGTAGTGACCCTGCAACCTTGGACTATCTTGCTACAAACAAGAAAAATATGACTACAGCTGTTAGTAACGGTGTTGATGGTTTGTTTGAAAATGACCAATATGGGAATTTAAAACCTTCTGTCGCTGAAGACTGGTCTGTTTCTCAAGATGGTTTGACATATACTTACAAGATTCGTAAGGGACTTAAATGGTACACTTCAGATGGCGAAGAATATGCCAATGTAACAGCTAAGGACTTTGTAACAGGTCTTAAGCATGCTGCGGATACAAATTCTGAAGCGATTTATTTGCTACAAAACTCAGTTAAGGGCTTGAATGATTACCTTTCAGGTGCCAACAAGGACTTTTCAAATGTAGGTATCAAGGCTGTTGATGATTACACCTTGCAATATACACTTAGTCAACCAGAACCTTACTGGAATTCAAAATTGACTTACTCTGTTACTTGGCCTGTTAATGGAGACTTCTTGAAATCTAAAGGTAAAGATTTTGGTAAGTCAACAGACCCAACATCTATTCTTTATAACGGTCCATACCTTCTTAAGGCTTTGACAACGAAGTCATCTATTGAGTTCACCAAGAATGAAAACTATTGGGATAAGGATCACGTCTATTTTGATAATATCAAATTGACTTATGATGATGGATCAGACCAAGAGTCTTTGGAACGCAACTTTACAGATGGTGTATACAACTTAGCACGTCTATTCCCAACAAGTTCTAACTATTCCAAAGTTGAAAAACAGTACAAAGATAATATTTTCTATACGCAACCTGGATCAGCTGTAGAAGGTGTTGGTATTAATATTGACCGTCAAACTTATGGTCATACATCTAAAGAAAATGACCAGCAAAAGACATCAACTAAGACAGCTCTTCTCAATAAGGATTTCCGTCAATCATTAGGTTTTGCCATTGACCGTACAAATTACGCCGCACAACTTAATGGTAAGGAAGGTGGAAGTACTGCCGTCCGTAATATCTTTGTTAAACCAGACTTTGTTCAAGCAGATGGTAAGGACTTCGGAACAATGGTAATGGATCAACTTCCAGCTTATGGTGATGAGTGGTCTGGTGTGAATCTTGCAGATAGTCAAGATGGTCTTTATAACCCAGAAAAAGCTAAGGCTGAATTTGCTAAAGCCAAAGAAGCTCTTCAAGCAGAAGGAGTTCAGTTCCCAATTCATTTGGATGTCCCTGTTAATCAATCAAGTAAAATTACTGTGAATCAGGTACAATCAATTAAACAGTCTGTTGAATCTGCTCTTGGAAAAGACAATGTTGTGCTTGATATCCACCAATTGTCAGCTGATGATTTTAACAACATCACTTACTCTGCATCAAATGCAGCTGCAGAAGATTGGGACTTGTCAGTGGGTGTGGCTTGGGACCCTGATTACCTTGATCCTTCAACTTATCTTGATGTCTTGAAAACGACAAGTAGCGAAAATACTAAATCCTTCATGGGTTATGACGATCCAAATAGTCAAGCGGTTGAAAAAGTAGGTCTTAAAGAATATGACCAATTGGTTGATGATGCTTCTAAGGAAACAACAGACTTGAAGGCTCGTTATGAAAAATATGCAAAAGCTCAAGCATGGTTGACAGATAGTGCCCTCTATCTTCCAACAACTACTTATAACGGTGCAGCTGCTGTAATTTCTCGTATTAAGCCATTCTCAGGAGCTTATGCTCAAGCTGGTGATAAAGGTTCTTCATACTACTTCAAGTATCTTAAATCTCAAGATGATATTGTAACTAAGAAACAATACGACTCAGCTTATAAAGATTGGCTTAAAGAAAGAGCGAAATCTAATGACAAAGCTCAAAAAGATCTTGCCAAACACGTTAAGTAATCTATTGAAAACGTCTACCTTTAGGTAGTCGTTTTTTTAACAAAATTTCTCGAACCACCCTTAGATTGTGATATAATAAGAAAGATTGGTACTCGCTTCTAGATTTTTATTTGGAAAGTTTGGGGGATAGAGTTGCCTACTGGTACTTATCATCTTAAGTTAGTCCTAAGAAAGGGACTTTAGGCTTAATAGGTATCCAAAGACTGAAGAATGAAACATAAAAAGGAGATTTATCTTGGCTAAAGATATCCGCGTTCGTTACGCACCAAGTCCAACAGGGCTTCTACACATTGGTAATGCTCGTACAGCATTGTTTAACTACCTTTATGCACGTCATCATGGTGGTACATTCATTATCCGTATTGAAGATACTGACCGTAAACGTCACGTTGAAGATGGTGAGCGTTCACAGCTTGATAACTTGCGTTGGTTGGGAATTGACTGGGATGAAAGTCCTGAAACACACGAAAACTATCGTCAATCAGAACGTTTACCACTTTACCAAAAATATATTGATCAACTTTTGGCAGAAGGTAAAGCCTATAAGTCATATGTAACTGAAGAAGAGTTGGCTGCAGAGCGCGAACGTCAAGAAGCAGCTGGTGAAACTCCTCGTTACATTAACGAGTTCCTTGGCATGACTGAAGAAGAAAAAGCTGCCTACATCGCAGAACGTGAAGCAGCAGGTATTGTTCCTACAGTTCGTTTGGCGGTTAATGAGTCAGGGATTTATAAATGGCATGATATCGTTAAGGGAGATATCGAATTTGAAGGTGGTAATATCGGTGGTGATTGGGTTATCCAGAAGAAAGATGGATACCCAACTTACAACTTTGCGGTAGTTGTTGATGATCATGATATGCAAATTTCACACGTTATCCGTGGAGATGACCATATTGCCAATACACCAAAACAACTCATGGTTTATGAAGCTCTTGGTTGGGAAGCCCCTGAGTTTGGACACATGACCCTTATCATCAATTCTGAAACTGGTAAGAAGTTGTCTAAACGTGACACTAACACCCTTCAATTTATCGAAGATTACCGTAAAAAAGGTTACCTTCCAGAAGCAGTCTTTAACTTCATTGCTCTTCTTGGTTGGAATCCTGGCGGTGAAGACGAAATCTTTTCTCGTGAAGAACTCATTAAACTTTTTGATGAAAATCGTCTAAGCAAGTCACCAGCGGCCTTTGACCAGAAGAAATTGGACTGGATGAGTAACGACTACATTAAGAATGCAGATTTCGATAAGGTCTTTGCTCTTTGCAAACCTTTCTTGGAAGAAGCTGGTCGTTTGACAGATAAAGCTGAAAAATTAGTGGAACTCTACAAACCACAAATGACAGCAGCAGAAGAAATTGTCCCTCTTACAGATCTCTTCTTTGAAGATTTCCCAGAATTGACAGAGGCTGAAAAAGAAGTTATGGCTGGTGAAACAGTACCAATAGTACTTAAAGCCTTTAAAGCCAAACTCGAAGCTATGTCTGATGATGAGTTTGTTGTTGAAAACATTTTCCCACAAATTAAGGCTGTTCAAAAAGAAACAGGAATCAAAGGGAAAAATCTCTTCATGCCAATTCGTATTGCTGTTTCAGGAGAAATGCACGGTCCAGAATTGCCAGATACTATTTTCTTGCTCGGACGTGAAAAGTCAATCAAACATATTGATCAAGTTCTTGCAACACTATAAAAACAAACCCAACAATTGTTGGGTTTTCGAATGCACATAAGTGATGTGTCAATGATCATATGATAATTGCTAGGCCTGCATTTGTAATATAATGATGATATTTCGTAACCATATCATCATTTTCAAAACTTTAAATTAGTTTTATAATAGATTGGTAATAAAAATTAGGGAGGAGTGAGCATTATGAGAAGATTTGGTTGGTATTTCTACTACGTTATTGGCATGTACCCATAAAAAGAGGTAATGAGTCAGTTAAAGAGCTTAGTTTTTCTAAGCTCTTTTTTATGTTTATGAAAAGTAAGGGATATGAGGGTCGTCTGATGTTAGATTGTTCTTAATCAGGAAAAAATATCTTTATATTTTTAGCTTTTTCTAATAGGAGTGACGCTAAATTATATATTTATGTTACAATAAAGTAGGTTGATTTTTGAAAGGAAGGGGGAGTCTAGAGATGATTGTTTTGTTTACGGTTCTACGTCTATTGGCTATTTTAATTGTTAGTCACGATATGTCAGGTTTGCTCAAAACTTGGAAGAGTAAATGCTGGTTTATCGCAGGGAGTCTCTTGCTCTCTCTATTTGTTGGAGGCATTACAGGGTCGCTCTTAGCACTTTTGTTCTGCTATCTTTTCTTAAATAAAATATCAAGTAGTGAAAAGAATTCTTTTCTTTTCACCTTTTTGCCGTGGGTTTTTGTTGAAGTCACCTCGAAACTGCTTCAACTTTATTTTTTCCCATGGATTTTTCAAATTAATTATTTACAGGTCAAGGACACCCCAGTACTTATTGCTTTGTCTTATCTCTTGATTTACCCAATTTTTCATCTGATTGTCAAAGTGTTCTTTATTGACTTTGGTGCTCTCAATGTTATGGGAAATAACCATACTTACCAAGTTAGACAACGCTTATTGGTTGGGGTGACTCTGGCTTATATTATTTTATCTTTAATTATTTTCTATGCCAGTAACATCTTTCCTTACACAGGCCTCTTTATTTATTTAGCAGGCAGTATTACGGTTGTTTACTCCATCCTCTTTATTTTGCTCTTTGCTCAGCTTAATATTTATTCTAAGAGAAGAGTGAAGGACCAGTTGGCTGAAGAGATGGCTAGACACGAGGAAAGTTTAGAAGAATATAGTCACCGTTTAGAAAAACTCTATAATGATATTTCTCAGGTGAAGAAGGATTATCTCGAAGGGCTTAAAACAATGGAGGTTAGTATCCAACGACGAGACTTACCTGCTTTGAAACAAGAGTATGCAGAACTTTTAGAGAAATCTGGTAATAGCTTAACGTTGTCAAATTATGAATTATCACGTTTGATCAACTTAGAAATCACATCTCTCAAGAGTCTCTTTTCTGCTAAAGTGCTTGAGGCAGAGAACTTAGGAATTAAGGTTAACTTGGAGTTACCAGATGTCATATCGTCAACTCAGATAGAGGCCTTAGATTTGGTTGTGATTTCTTCTGTCTTCTTAAATAATGCTATTGAGTCGGCGGTGGATTCTGAAGATCCTACTTTAACTATATCTTTCTTTAAAAATCAAGGTTATCTTATCTTGGTTATTGACAATACAACCAGAGAAGAACGTATTCCTGTGTCAAGGATTTTTGATGAAGGGGTTTCTAGCAAAGGTGAAGGCCGAGGGCTTGGTTTGTCTAAGGTCGCAGATATACTTAATCGCTATCCAAAAGTAAATCTTGAGACTCGTAGTTGTGACCATCATTTTACACAGGTCCTCTCTTTTCAGGATAATTGATAAATCAAAGATACTATTTGTGGAGGATAGGATGAGGGAAATAGAAAGGGGAAAAGCATATGCAACTTGCGATTGATGGCCTTATTGCTTTGGTTGTTGTCGTTTCACATCTTGTGATTTTAGCTAGAATGGCTTATCTAGATGTTTTTACTTACCGTTACATTCCTTATGTAATCGTAGTAACTGCCGTTAAGTGGTTAGCCAAGGTGCTATGGCAAATTGATATTCCAGATGCAATCTATCTCCTAGTCTTTATTTTTCTTGAAAAACCTCAGGCTTTACGAGAAGAAAAGTATTTTTATGCTTTCTTTGCCCCTGTCTTTTGGACTTTGATTACAAGTTTCTTTAGTTTTTATCTTTTCCGAGTTTTCTTTAATAAGCCGGTCGAATTGGTTCCAAACCATTTAGGAATCTTGGTTGTAGATAGTGTTGTTCTTCCCTTCTTTCTAGGCTTGCAAAAAATGTTCGGTTTAGATAGCTTTTTCCAGGAACCCTATCAGGACTTGCAGGATAAATATAAGAGCATGCTCTTGCAAGTTGATCTTATTTTAATTATCAGTTATCTGCTTATCCTCTTTAAACAGGAGATATTCTCCTTGCTTCTGAGTCAGACCTATCTCCCAGGTTACCCTCAAATTTATATTTGGGTTGGTTTCCTTATACACATGTATATTCTTGTTCGTTTTGTTTCCTACGGTAAAGACGTACGTGATAGCAAAATTCTCAGAGAACAAGAGGAGCACTTGAGGAGTCTGGAAGCTTATAATGAAAAAATCGAAACTGCCTATAAGAGTGTACGTTCGTTTAAACATGATTATGAAAACATACTCATTAGTATGCAGACAAGTATTGATAGTGGGGATTTTGACCTTATTGAACAAACCTATCAGGATATTTTGAAAAAGGCAGGTCAAGAACTCATTGAAGAAGATGACGAAAATGTCTCTTGAGTATAAACAGGAAATATTATCATGAACTTACAGCTTTGGACCATGGTATCCCTTGAAAATAGTATTATTCAGATTATTAGTTTTCATATTACCTGGTTTATTTATAAAAAACTAACAAGGAGCACACTAGCTTACTGGAAAGTATTTTGTCTAAGTCTCTTAGGTATAGTGGTATCACTTGGTAAAGGTGATGGCTTCTATTATCAAGTTGTTATCTTTTTAGCTTTGGCCTTAAAGGAACGGCGGGAGCATCGTTTGACGATCTGGGCAAGCCTCTTTTTTGGAGCTTTCTCGGTTATTTTTACAGATTTATTTGCGACTTTTACTCCATATTATGTATTCAATAATCTGTTTACAAATATGACTTTGAGTGAGATTCAAGAAAACTTCTTCCTCAAATTGTTATCGTTTGTACTGATTTATCCATTCTTTCTCTATATCAATTACCTTTCCAGTTCAGATGTTGATAAGGTCAAGGAATTGATTTATTCACGTGGTCGTGAACGTCTGTTGATAGCCGTTGATCTGACCTTTGCACTCTACATTACTTGTAGTACTCTTTTGGTATCAACAGGTAGTGATGTGGGAGGGCCAATTTTTATTGCAATGGCAGTTTATCTCCTAATGGTAACAACCTTGAACCGCTATTCTCATAAATTTGTCAGAGAACGTAGTAAGGAAGCTGTGGAGACTTATGTCTATAACTTGGAAGTCTATAATAAGCATATTGAGGATCTTTTTACAAAAGTAAAACCTATTGAAAAAGATTTTGAGAGTCTTTTGGTAGCTCTTGAGACTCCATTGGCTAAAAATCAATTATCAGAGGTTTTATCCGTTTATCATGAGCATTTGAATCATCTTAAACTTGATAATTTGGATTTAAATGATAAGTTGGCTCCTTTGTTCGAGATTCCTTATCCGGTATTAAGAAGTTGGATTGTAAACCAAGTTATTCCTTTGGAACAAAAAGGTATCACCGTTAGGTTGGATGTCAATGTTGATGCTTATCCTAACAATTTAAATATTGCAGTTCTTATTGGAGTTTTAGAACGTTGCATGAATTTAGCTGAAAAACTTTGGGCCAAGGAGCCGGAGACAGATATTGGTTTCCTTATTCAACAGAATGAGCATGGTAATCTCAGCTTTATTCTTGAGAATACCAATCAGGAAGCTGATCCGAAACTCGATGGTAGTCTGGCTATTAGTCGTGATTTTGCCCAGTTTTGCTGGTCAAACGGTATCGGTTTAACAAATAAAAAAGAATTATTTAAAACCTATCAAATTGTCACGGTAGGACTATAATCGTAGAAAGGAGAGGGACAACTATGCTGGGTAACATCCTATTTCAAATTTTGATGTTTATCATTATTTGGGATATCTACTTACGTATTGGTGGACAAAACACTAATCTTAAAAATCGTATACTTTATTTGTTATTTGATGTTGCTCTATGCATTTGGGGACAACTCATTGGACGCTATATAGGCATAGTACCTCCCTTAGTAGCCATTGTAACATTGACATTTAGTTACCAATTGAATAAAAGTGTCACCTCCGTAGAGCGCTTTTTTCTAGGTTTTTACCCAGTGGTACTAGTCGATTTGGCAAGACGTTTTTTGGCTACTTTCTTCTTTCCACCGATACTTGGCATAACTGTTGATACTTTAAACACTAATATTTGGTGGTCTATGGTACCACTTTCCTTCGTCATGTTGACGGTCAGAATAGTAGATTTTATTTTACGTCTAGATTTTACAGATATCTTGAAAGTTGCTGCCCAACAAGAAAAAAAGAACCGTCTGGGTTTGGTCAACATGCTTCTTTTGCTTTATTATTTAGTTATCTTTTTAGTGTCGACATTTGATACTTATTTTCCAGAGTTACATCTTGAGAGTAGATTTAGGTTGCCATTAGTAATGGGATATCTCTACTTACTCCTCTTTGTACTTGGTGCTGTAAACCAGTTTGCTAAGGAGAAAATAGAGCAGGATTTAGCGATGAAGCAGGCTAACTATCTTGATGATTTGAAGCGTGAGAATACTAGGGTAGAAGGTTTGTATAGAGACTTGATGCATGTTCGTTCTAACTATAATTTCCTACTTAATAATCTGAGAGATATTGAAAGAACAGGAGATATTCGTTCTTATAAAAAAGATTTGGTTGATCTTTATGTCAATCGAGATCAGCATAGTTTTTCAACTCAGGTCACAGATTTGGATAATATCCAAAATCCAAGTATTCATAGTCTACTTTCATCAAAATATCATGAAGCTCAGATGCATCGCCTCAATATTCATGCAGAGATTCCAGATCCAGTGATTCATAACTATCTAACTGATTTAGATTTAGCTGTTGTTTTGGGTCACCTCATGGATAATGCTATTGATGGTGCTCGTAAAGCTAGTGAAGGTTTTATTAGTCTGGCCTATTTTGATGAAGAGGACTGCCAGAGTTTTATTATTGAAAGTACAATTGCAGAAGAGCAAGTGCCACTTTCAATGATGAGTACCCAGCTTCCTCATCCTGAGGGTGGTATAGGTGTTAATGCTGTTCAAGATATCTTGGAACGTTATCCGAACACGTCCTTTTCTGTCCGTAGTCAGAATCATAAAATGATGCAAATACTAGAAATGAGGCCCTAATATGAATATATACATTTTAGAAGATGACTTAATGCAGCAAACACGTATTAGTGACATCATCAGAGAATTGGTTTCAGAGGGCACGTTTTCCGTACGAAAACTTGAAGTTTTTTCTAAACCACATAAACTATTGTCCAGCATCAACGAGAAGGGGAACCATCAGATTTTTCTTTTGGAGATTGATATTGATGGTGAGCGAAAGAAGGGGCTAGAAGTTGCCTCAGAAATTCGTCAACAAGATGCTAATGCAGTTATTATTTTTGTAACAACTCACTCAGAGTTTGCACCGATCAGTTTTAAATACAAGGTTTCTGCACTAGATTTCATTGATAAGACAGTTTCTAATGCAGAGTTCAAACAGCAACTAAAACAAACATTGACTTTTGTGAACCAAAAAGTTGGAGATGTGGATGATGATGAGATATTTGTGTTTGAAACAGCGCAGTCTCGAATCCAAGTCCCTATGAGAGAGATTTATTATTTTGCGACTGCTGTGACACCTCATAAGGTGATGCTGATTACTAAAACAGAGCGTTTGGAGTTTTATGCCAATCTTGGAGATATTACTTCGGTAAATAAAAAACTCTTTTCTTGTCATCGCTCCTTTTTAGTTAATTTGGATAACATATCTCGTATTGATAAGACTCAGTTGATGATTTATTTTGAAAATGGTGATTCTTGTCCAGTTTCACGTTTGAAAATGAAGGCTCTGCTTAAAAAATGGTCAGAGGTAAGAAATCATTAGTGGGAGTGACTAAATCAGACTTTTAAATTTGGCTCTATAATTTCTGTAGTGGGTAAAACCACTGTAGAGATTATAGAGCTTTTTAAGTGTACACAAAAAGTCCCATAAGAACTATAATGAAAAGCAACCAAACCATCATTAGGAAGA
>OGHZ01001050.1_pt1 | contig 13168 bp, 7 predicted proteins | sample 1571661 | NCBI WGS metagenome assembly OGHZ01 (sample SAMEA2582040, study PRJEB24529) | metagenome | biome: Human gut stool | place: China | collected 2011 | reverse complement strand
TGTTGTCGACGGTTACAGTGTTGTCGACTAACCAGATTTTCAATACATTCTTCATTATTCAAATTATTAGTAAAAAAGTTATTTTGTTGTATTCAACTATTATAAACTGCGGACATATTCGCCATCAGCCAGTCCGAAATAACTGACAACTATTTGATTATTCATTCTGATGTACTACTTTATTATCAAAAGAATAAATAATAGCCACCAGAAAAGCTTTACGAATTCTCGATATGGAGAATTAGCATTTTAGACTGTTACCAGTCTTTACGGAAGTAAGTATTACTAGGATCATTTCCTACAACACCTGACTCGTGAGGAATCACTTGTACATTAGTATTCATATTAGGATCATACAAAAATAACAAATCATCCATTGGAGCTCTTACAAAATTCTCCATTCCTCTTATATTATCACGTAGTCCATAAGCAATATACCCTTTTCTGCTCTCATTAAAAATTTGAATTCCAGGAACGGTACCACCAGTTCCCTCCATATCCATTATAAAGTTGAGATAAGCTTCAGATTCACCATACGTATTCGTGAGAGATTGAGTAAAATCTTTAGTAAAACACACAAAACGATTCTTTTCCAGTCCGGCAAATGGTTTGCGTCCACAGATCATCCATTCAACGTCATGTACTTCAAACTCTGTCCAATAGGGAATAGAGTATTGGTTCACATACCCATTGTAAGCATAATCAATGTATTTGCCAACTTCTATACCACCACATTTTTCTTTGTCAAAGAAGGTTGCTGTCGCTTCCCCCTTATCAGCAATCGTTAACATTGTTTCCTTTGATAATGCCCCACGCAAAGCTTTTATTAATTTTGGATAGGCACTAGCGTTCTTTATTCCATCTGCTCCATATTCATCACTATCGTCCCAAAGATCGATGCCATCCAATCCATACAATTCTACTGCGATTTTCACTTGTGCTACCAAATTATCAATCTCACCATCCGTCAGATGACAAAAGCCTATAGCTGAACTATTTTTCACTGTTAGACAAACTTTCATGCCCATTAATTGCAAGGGGCGGATATACTTATCTGCATTTTTCAATACATGACTTATGTCTGCATTCAGTTTCAGTTCACCTCCTACACCAACAGTAGCTCTTAGCAGATTTACAACATCAAAAAGTTGAGAATATTTAGTACGGTCATCCATGAAATCTTCTTGCAGCCAATACACAGAACTTACTAAAGGACTCATCTTTTCAGTGTCAACATATCCTATACAAGTATATCCTTTTCTGGAAGAAGTCAAACGATGCCTTCCATTGGTCCAATTGATACGATAAAGCAATGTTTGATATTTACCATCTTCCTTTATTTTAAGAGGAAGTAGAAATTGAGTAGTTTTCAGAGAAGTCTGATCATTCTCAACCTTCGGTAACATCCATCCTTTAAGCGTTATAACCATCTTACCCGATTGCATAGCTCCGGCAGCAATTGTCAAGCTTCCGCCATTGTCCAATTCATAAGCATTATCCGGCAACAATGTGTAATTCGAGTTTGTATATGCTAATTGGAAAGCTTCCACATCGAAATCTTTATCCACCATCACCGTCAGATTTTTCGTTTCTGTAGCGGCTTCTTTCATCACTACAGACACATGGTCTGTCACGACCTCATTCTCTTTATCAGTAACAATAAGGAACACCTGTTGATTATCTGTCTGCAACTCGCTGCACAATCTTGGTGAATCACCTATAACCACTTCGGTCGGTTTATCATGCGAAACATCAGGATTGATTACAGCTGCTTCTTCCTCACAAGAAGAAACACATAAAGACAGCAACCCCCAAAGCCAGATATATTTTAATATTCGTTTCATATCGTCATTCGTTTTTAGTTTATAACCACTTTGACTTATTTATTCATTATAGGCACTTCTACACCACTGGGCCATAACTCTGCTTCTGTTTTCGGACGTGGCTGTGTATAGGTTCCATCCGTAAAGTATGGGATCATCTTCGCATCATTGTGATGTCCGGTCCGGTCTGTAATCGTATTTCCAGTGCCTTCGTCAAATTTCCAGTAAGCTTGTAAATCAGATTCGGCTGCCGGGTCATCGATATTATACATATTCTCAAAGATTTGCTGTTCGGTACGTGCCACGCTCCATATACGGGCTTCACAAATATCACCATTTAACTGACGGCTAATGTCGTTAGATTGTCCGTACGAACGTCCGAAATAGAAATTAAAGTCACCGCCATTGCCTGTGTCATCATCCGCCAGCTTATCCCCCAAACTAATGGTTGTTACATCACTCTTGCCGTGTCCTTCTTCCCTACTCTGCAATTTTCCGTTCACATAGAAAGCAATCACCTGCGTATTCAAATCCCACGTCAATGCGATGTGATACCACTCTCCCGCTTGAAGTTGGAGTTTTTTGTCGGCAGTAGGAAATTTACCCACAGGGGTCTGAACCTGCAACTGCTGACGAGGAAAGTCAACATCTCCCAAACGCACACACAAATACTGCTCGATACCCATTATTGAAGAAATATTCGTTTCATCATCAAATTGGTTAATCCGTATGATTGCTTCCATTGTAATAGCTGTCAGATTATTCACTACATCTGCGGTAGGGCTTCCCTTGTCGAACCCCGGAACGGCAACATACACGTTCTTCAGGTTCATTGCCGTAGTGATGGCACTGGAACGACGCACGAGGTAATACATTGTGCGTGAACCGTTCATGATGCCTACTCCTTCGGCTCCTCCTATAGAAAGAGGACAAAGATAGGTAGCATCAATCTCCAATTCATCAAGTTTCAGAAACTTGATGCGTACTTCTTCGGAGGTAGTCTTCCCTGCCGGAATAGTCACCGCGTCTGTCGACAGCTGGTAATATGCTTCGGGAAGTGCTTCATAGTGAGTATCATTCTTTGCATTATAGGTACTAATCATTGAAGGGTCTACCTTTAGACTGACCTTCACGTCATTCCCCGACGGATAAGTCAAGTTCACGTTAAAGACTTTCGTTTGGCTTGTCACCTTACGGTTAAAAGTGAAAGCCTCCGTATTTTTACTGGCAGCTACATTCAAGTATGCCGAATTATCGAACGGTGACTTTTCGCTGTAATCCGTATTATCACAGGCAACCGGCAGAAATAACAAAACTGCGGCTGCAAAGCACTGATAAAGTTTATGTATTCTCATAGCTTACATCGTTTAGTGAACCGAAGCAGGATTCAGGAATTGAATACCTCCACGGGTCTGTTTATAAATAATATCAGTATCGTAGTAATCGGCAGAGATATTGTAAATAGCAATACCTCCCAATGGTGTTTCCATATTGAGAGCACCGTAAGCAGCTCCGGCGATGGCATTGCGCGTCACTCCGTTATAGTCGGTCAATGTACCGTCAGGAGTGACGGCCAACAACAGACGGTCCGGAGCGGCCTTGCCATATCCGGTGGCATAAAATACGGAGGTTTCTATATCATATTCATCGGATGCACCGGAAATATCGAGTACGAAATAGTTGAAAAGGCTGCGCTGCGCTTCCGGCAACAAGGAAGGAGTACCCTCAAAAACTAACAGACACGGGGTCTGTCCCAAAGCATCCAGCAGCGACTTTAACGCCGAGACGTCTACCGCAGAGCCTTCCGAACCGAGGGCAATCCCGTCAAATGTCCCTGTACGCACTGCCTCAACAGCAGAGGTTATAGAGGTATTCAGTTTATCTTTAGCCGTGCAATCTATATAGTAAAGCACTTTCGTCCCATAATCCTCACGCACCAACTTCATATCCTCCCGGTCATATTCGGACAGACGGTCGGCATTACGCATCGTCACTATATCGATACTGTCCGGCAACGCACGGAGAAAGTCCTTCTCACCGGTAGATACTTCCGGAGCATTATCCAACCGGGCATAAACGACAGCATGTTTCGTTGCTTTATATGCGCGAAGATTCTGCGTATATGCCGCATATTCTTGCGGATTCTGTTCCTTAAACCCATTCACCTGACTATCGTGTATTTCCATTTCCGTCCAGTCGTCGCAACTGATGGTGGCAACCGACAGGAAAGTAGTCAGTAGGCATAACTTAAAGATTGATTTATATTTCATAATCTCATTGATTTAAAGGTTTGTTCTAGTTTGAGGATTGACTATTCTCAATGGAATGGTCTTTCTTATCCCACCAAAGTTTAGTTCCTGCGGCATCGGGACCATTCAGCATTTCTACAGCTTGATCGATGTATTTCGGATTCCCTGTATATTCATCGGCCGGGAAAGGCAGACGACGGGGACCGATTGTTACATTCACACTATTATTGGGGTCTTTATTCTCCACGGCAGGCAACAACTTCGGGTAGCCCGTACGACGATGTTCCGCCCATGCTTCCAGCCCCAGCGGAAATATTGCAATCCATTTTTGAGTAATGATACGCTCCAGGTTCCGTTCGAAATACTCCGCTCCAGGTTCCCAGGCAATCGTAATGGTACTTACCGCCGGATGGCTATACTTAATATCAGCCCCGTCCATCGGGTTCACATAGTCTATAGGCTTTTTCTCCGCATCCTTCACATATTGGTCCGCTCCGGTGGCTCCGCCACGCTCTTCGAATGAAAGGGCAATAGCCTTTTCATACAATGCCTGCGCATCGCCTCCCATATTCCAACCACGCAACGCGCCCTCGGCACGAAGGAAAGTCACCTCCGCCGCATTCATCCAGAGATAAGGATCGGTGCTGGAAATCACCTGCTTTGAGTAAAGGTTAATCATGTCGTCTTTCTTCTGGGTAAATATGCCGATACGTACACCGTAATAATCGTATACATCGACTTTCTCGCCATCCTGATCGACTGTCTGCACACCTTTGACAAACATCTTATCCAAACGCGGATCTTCATAACCTTTCATAATAGAAACTAAATCGGCACTGATACGGTAGTCATTCCAGTTATTAAATAGCAACTCCGAACGGTTCTCCGCCACATGAAGCATGGCGTTGTCCTCATTCGATTCAATCACTCCCGCTTCCATAGCCTTCTGCGCAATACGTTGCGCCTCGGTAGGATTGACATAGCTCATACGCATGGCAATGCGAAGTTGCATGGAATGTACAAACTTACGCCATTTGGAAATGTTACCGTAATACAAGTCTTCCAGTTTGCGGAAAGCCTCGGACGACAGGTCTTTGTTTTCCTCCAACACTTTATCCGCTTCTTCCAGTTCTTTCAGCATCTGTGTATATACCTGCTCCTGCGAATCGTAAGCGACAGCCAGGTCTTCACCCGAATTATCATTATCCATCATCTTCGAATAAGGAATCGGACCATAAATGTCCGTCACACGATGCATGATACACACCCGGAGAATTTTACCAAAAGCTAAAGCCACAGGGTCATCCGTCTTGTTCATCATATCGCGGTACTGCGGGTACATATCTTTAATCGGATCGGCAAACGGGGATTTGAGCCATCCCTGTTCGGGATTGAAAGTAGAGAATTTCATCACCCAAGTGTCTACGATTCCTTCCAGATAACCACCGTATGCTCCTCCTGCCATGGCATCCATAAACTGGTAAAGGTGTTCACGTGTAGGAATCACCAATCCCTGCATTCCTTTGAGCGTAGCACCTACAATATGATTCTCACGCTGCATTTCTTCTCCGTCCGCTTCGTACATACTCCGGTTGATGTCGCTGTCGAAACAACCGCCCAACGGAAGCAGAAATAATGAAAGGATCATTATCAGAAGAATGTTATATATTCGTTTCATGTCCATCATAGTATTTAGAAGTTAATCTTTATGTTAAATCCTATATTCCGGGTACTCGGCATCATGAAGTAGTCGATTCCCTGATAATAGTTGTTCGTAGTAGCTACTGCTTCAGGATCGAAAGGAGCTTTACAGTAGATCATCCAGAGATTTCTGCCCACAAGGGATACATTGATATCACAGACATTGCCCAGCCAGCGGCGCGGAACGGTGTAACCGATATGTGCCTCCTGCAGACGCAGGTTGGTAGCACTATAAGTATAGTAGGTAGGCAATCCGCTCTGCGATGCTACCACTTCATAGAAGCTTTGCGGATTCACGCGGCTACGGCCATTTATCCATACTCCTCCGGCATCACGCGCGGCAGCAGATGTTTCAGATACTCCGTAGAGATCAAGATAAGCCTGTGTTGCCGAATAAACGATTCCGCCCAAACGGGCTGTCAACAAGAAACCGGCATTGATACCTTTATAAGAGAAGCTATTATTCCAGGCTAAATTTGCCTTAGGAAGTACGCTTCCCAACTTTATGTCACCGGCATTGTCGATGGCTGTCACATTGCCGCTATCGTCAATCAGGACATTACCGTTAATATCACGCTTTAAATCGGCATGGGTATAAAGATCGCCCAGCGTACCACCTTCCTTCAGGATAAATTTCGCCTTTCCGAATCCGCGACCTTCATCGGTTTTGAGTTCCAGTTTATCGACGTTGTAAGTTTTGCCCGTTTCCGGGTGAACATAATCCTTCACTAGTTCGACGATTTCATTCTTGTTGGCCGAGAAAGTAAAGCTGCTGTCCCAGCCGAAATCTCCCCAACGATGCCCATAAGACAACATAGCCTCGAAACCATAGTTGCGTACATATCCGGTCTGTACATACAATTTGTCATATCCTGACGAAACAGGAAGCCGAGGATCAAATGTCTGATTATAAGTATTGGCGTAATAGAAAGATCCGCTCAATTTGAAATCTTTAAATAGGGTTGCATCCAGACCTACTTCCCATGAGTCAGTACGCTCAGGGTATAGTTTACCAATGGGATAATTCGTCTGCGATTTCCAGTCCTGCTTATTGGCATCATACGAGTAAGTAGGATAGGTAAGAAAACGAGGATAAGGATTACCTACGGAACTGAACGATCCACGTACTTTAAGATAATCCACCCAATCAGGCAGTTTCAATATTTCAGTGATGACAGCCGAAAGCCCTACGGAAGGATAGAAGAATGAAGCCTGCGGAGAATGTGTCAGCTGCGAAGCCCAGTCGTTACGTCCTGTAACGGTGAGATAAAGCATACTTTTCCACCCTACTTCGGCACTGGCAAAAATAGATTCGGTCGCTTCGCGCCAACCCACCTGCGTAGCACGTTTTTTTGCGTTGTCAAGGTCGTAAACATTGAACAGATTAGGAATACCAGTTTCTCGTATAGGCCCCGCATAGCCCAATTCCTTACTAGTCACTCCACTATAACTGGCACCGATATTGGCTACAATCGTAAAATCCTGAATACGTTTATTAATATTCACCAACACATCGGCATAAGTCTGCGAATATTGTCCGTTATTTACTGTATAATGGCCTTGTGAACTACCGTCAGTCAGCGTGTTGCTACTGCTTGCATAAAGCTTGCCTTCATATTCGCTATGAGTATTGTCGATGCGAACACGCCCTGCCACATTCAGCCAGTCAAGAATCTGGTAACTCAAACCTGCTGAAGCCATATAGCGTTTCTTATTGTTGAGACGGAGATTACGGTAAGCAATCCAATAAGGATTCTGCATACGAAGGTCACCTTCGCCCTGCGGCCAAAACTGTACGCTAATTTTCCGGGCTTCATCCCAACGCTCGAAATTCTTCACTATAGAGAAATCATCCCCACGAGGGAAAAGATAAGCAGAAACCAACGGATTGGAGTACTGCCCCTGATTGGTCATATTACGGTCGTTCTGAAGAATATAGCTTGCACTTACATCCAGTTTCATCTTGTCATTCAAGAAACTGGTCGTATTGCGGAAAGTGAAATTATATCTGTTATACCTATTGTTGGGAACCATCCCTGCCGAATTGACGGCAGCCGCAGAAAAGAAAGTCTGATTTTTATCCGTTCCGGTAGACAACGTAACGGAATTTGTATATACCGCACCCGTATCAAAAAAATCATCCGGCTCATATCCTGTTTGAGCAGCCGAGTTTAACTTCGGTCCCCAGCTATAAATATTGGAATTTCCTGTTTTACCATTACTACCTGTACCATAACGGTCCTGGAACTCGGGCATCTTAAAAGCATTCAACCATTCGATGCCACTTGATACACCTACTTGCAGCTTACCTACCTGTCCTTTTTTTGTAGTAATCACAATCGCACCGTTTGCCGCATTACTACCATAAAGGGCGGCAGCTGCCGCTCCAGTCAGTACGGAAATGCTTTCTATATCTTCCGGATTAATATCAGCAATGGCCTCGGTAGCTCCCTTTGAACCAAATTCCGTATCTCCTCCGCCACCGAAATTATACATCGGAATACCGTCAATCACATACAAGGCGTTACTACTCTGTTCAATAGACTTTGTTCCACGCATCACCACTCTACTTGCCCCACCGACACCGGAAGAGCTCGTATTGATAGTAACACCCGCAACTTTACCATTCAGGCTGTTTACAAAATTAGCATCCTTAATTTGGGTCAGTTCGTCGGACTTTACTTGCTGTACGTTGTAGCTCAATGCTTTCTGCTCGCGTTTGATGCCAAGTGCTGTTACAACGACTTCACTCAACAGTTTTGTATCCGAAGCCAGTTGCACGCTATATGTATTCTGTCCGGTTACTTTTACCGTCTGTGGAGTGTAACCTACATAACTGATACTCAACACACTTCCTGCAGGAGCTTCGAGCGAAAAGTTACCGTCTATGTTTGTGATAGTTCCAATGCTTGTACCTTCCACACGTACATTGACACCAATCAACGGTTCTCCGCTATCATCCAGTACGCGTCCGGTGATACGTTTGGTGGAAGCAGTTTCGGTTGCTTTCTGTTCTTGTGGAACGATGATGACATATTTTCCTTTGAGCTGATACGTATATCCTGTACCTTTTAGGATTTCCGTGAGAGAGTTCTCCAACGTGGCTTTTTCCAACGCCAAATCGATGGAGGGTTTGTTTTTCAACTGCGACTCGTTGTAACCAACGGACAGTTTCGTTTGTTTTTCCACTTCTTTCAATGCCTCGATGACCGATATGTTTTTCTTATGGATCGTAATCCGGGCATTACTACTTTGAGCAAAAGTAGGGGTAGAAAGGAGCAGACAGCACAAAAAAAGCATAAATACTCGACTGATTGCCTGCTTATTGGCTATAAATTCATAAATTTGCTGCATCTTCTTAGTATTAGTTTATACAGATAAAGTTAGATTCTCGAATTTAGTAGCGTCTGGTTAACGCTAATAGTAAGAATTTCGATTTCACATCCGGGGGAAGGTTGCAGCTTCTCCCGGATATTTTTTCCGCATAGGCTCAATGTATTTTAAGGTTAATATTCAGTGTTTACAAGTTCTATTTTGTTCCCCGGTGCCGAAGCATGTCTTCCCCGGTACCGGAGCCTATCTTCATCGGTGCCGGAGACGCCCTTCCCCGGTGCCTGAAATATAGCACTTGTCTCCCACTATTTTATAATCCAGATTTCCCGTCACACGAGCGATAATATCCATCACTTCTTCCATAGAAGCATTTTGCCCGAAAGTAAGATTGAACCGGTCTTCTTTCAGACTACGGAAACTATAAACAAAGGTGTAAGGGTATTTGCGTTCGAGACGGGTGAAGATTTCTTCCAATGTCATACTGCGGAAAACGATTTCGCCACGTTGCCAAGCAGTGACATCCTGCATATCAGGATGAAGTACGTTTCCGGAGCGGGTACGTTTGTTATAAGCCAGTTGCTCGTTCGGCTTCAAGATCTCCTGCCCCTGCTGATTATTGTACTCTACCAACACTTTTCCGGAAATCAGGGTAGCTGTCACTTCCTCTTCGTCGGGGTAGGCTGTCACGTTGAATTCCGTTCCGAGTGCCGTCACCTGAAAGTCCGAGGACTTCACGATAAAAGGATGCTCTTCGTCACGTTTCACCTTGAAGCCGGCTTCTCCCACAAGATACACACAACGGGTATCACCCTTAAATTGCTGTGGATAAAGTAAAGTGCTTTGGGAATTAATCAATACCTGCGTACCATCCGGCAAAGTGATGTTCCGCATCTCGGCGGTAGGAATATATGCTTGCAACAAATCTGGTGCCTGCCGGTTCTGCAAAGCCAGATAGATAGAAACGGAAGAAAATGCAATCAACAAAGCTGCCGCTACGCGCCACACTACCAGATGAGTACGTAAAGAATGTATCCTGCGCCTCGTTCCGATGCCTGTCAGTTCACGCATCCGTTCCAAAGAATGACGGTAGCCGGAAGTCGTTGCCGATTCGGTAGCTTCCCAAAGTTGATTGAGTTCATGATCTTTTTCATCGGCACGTTCTTCGTCGGTCAGCCATGTACGGAAATCCTGATCGACTTCTTTCGGATAGTCGTGATTGATATAACGGTCGATTACATCGCGAATATAATTCTTCATAAGGTGATATTTATTGTTCTGTTTAGAAACGCTTACGTAAATATCACTACTCAGCAAGGACAACTACGGGAAAAGACGGAATAGAATAACAAACATTAACACTTTGCGGAGTTCCGTCAATGTTTTATAGATGTGATCTTCTACGGTACGCAAGGGGATTTGCAGTTTATCTGCTATTTCTTTATGAGAAAGTCCTTCAAAACGGCTCATCTCAAAAACCCGTCTACGGCGATCAGGCAACTGACTGAGTGTCATCCTAATAAGCATTAATACTTCTTTATAGTATAGATTTTCTAACAGGGAGGAATCTTCGTCACAAAGTTCACCCAACAACTGGGCTTTCAAAACTTTGTCTTCATATTCCTGCTCTACCTTCTGATGCTTGAACAGGTTGAATATTTCATTCCGAGTCACAGTATAGAGATAACCAGTCATGGTTTCCTGATCTTGCCAAAGTTCAGGACGTGTCCATAACTTAAGAAATATATTCTGGGCAATGTCTTCCGCATCCTCCTCCGACTTGGTCAACAACTTCGCAAAGTTCTTCACACGAGGGAAGTTAGCGGCATAAAACTGCTCAAAACGGATATCCAATTCTGCTATCGTTTCGTTCATCTGTCGAGTCTTTTACTATGAAACCCGGGGCAAATATAGGCAAAATTAATTTCAGGCAATGGATGCAAACAAAAAAAACATCCCACCTTTTAAACCAAAACAAGTCTAAAAGGTGGGAATATTATAAGATTCTAAAGAATCTCAGAAGTTATTCTTCATCCATCAGAATTTCCAAAATCTGACAAGCAGCCTTCGCCACCGGAGTACCCGGACCAAAGATAGCAGCTACACCTGCCTTATACAGGAAGTCATAATCCTGTGCAGGAATAACACCACCGGCAATCACCACAATGTCTTCACGTCCCAGTTTCTTCAGTTCTTCAATAATCTGCGGAACCAATGTCTTATGACCGGCAGCCAGTGAAGAAACACCTACTACATGAACATCGTTTTCTACCGCTTCACGAGCAGCTTCTGCCGGAGTCTGGAACAACGGTCCCATATCCACGTCGAAACCACAGTCCGCATAACCCGTTGCTACTACCTTGGCACCACGGTCATGACCGTCCTGTCCCATCTTTGCAACCATGATACGAGGTTGACGTCCCTCTTTTTTCGCAAACTTCTCTGCCAGTTCACAAGCACGCTTGAAGTCGCTATCGTTTTTACTTTCTGATGAATACACGCCTGATATAGTTCTAATTATTGCTTTATAACGTCCTACAACCTGTTCGCACGCATAAGAAATTTCGCCCAAAGTAGCACGAACACGAGCTGCTTCAACTGCCAGTTCAAGCAAGTTACCCTTGCCGGTCTTCACACATTCAGTGATAGCTGCTAATGCCTTGTCCACTTCAGCCTGATTACGTCCTTCTTTCAAACGTTTCAGGTTTTCAATCTGTTCAAGACGAACTGCCGTATTATCAATTTCAAGGATATCAATCGGAGCTTCTTTTTCCAAACGATACTTGTTCACACCCACAATGGTCTGCTGACCGCTGTCGATACGAGCCTGTGTACGTGCAGCCGCTTCTTCGATACGCATTTTAGGAATACCTGTTTCGATAGCTTTCGCCATACCACCCAGTTTTTCAATTTCCTGAATATGTTCCCAAGCCTTGTGTGCCAGTTCGTTCGTCAGAGATTCTACATAGTAAGAGCCGCCCCATGGGTCAACGTTCTTGCAGATGTAAGTTTCTTCCTGAATATAAATCTGTGTGTTACGTGCGATACGTGCAGAGAAATCTGTCGGAAGAGCAATAGCCTCATCCAATGCATTGGTATGCAAAGATTGGGTATGTCCCAAAGCTGCAGCCATAGCCTCAATACAGGTACGTCCTACATTGTTGAACGGATCTTGCTCCGTCAATGACCATCCGGAAGTCTGTGAGTGAGTACGCAAGGCCAGTGATTTCGGGTTCTTCGGATTAAACTGTTTCACAATCTTCGCCCACAGCATACGTGCGGCACGCATCTTGGCAATTTCCATGAAGTGATTGGTTCCGATTGCCCAGAAGAAAGAAAGACGCGGAGCAAATGCATCAATATCAATACCTGCTGCTGTTCCGGCACGGAGATATTCCAAACCGTCAGCCAATGTATAAGCCAACTCAATATCTGCGGTAGCACCTGCTTCCTGCATGTGATAACCGGAGATAGAAATAGAGTTGAACTTCGGCATCTTCTGTGAAGTGTATTCGAAGATATCAGAAATAATCTTCATAGAGAATGCAGGCGGATAAATATAGGTATTACGCACCATGAATTCTTTCAAAATATCGTTCTGGATAGTACCTGCCATTTCTTCGAGTTTAGCACCTTGTTCCAAACCGGCATTGATATAGAATGCCATAATCGGAAGTACAGCACCATTCATCGTCATGGATACAGACATCTTATTCAAAGGAATACCATCGAACAAAACCTTCATGTTTTCCAATGAACAGATAGATACACCTGCTTTACCTACGTCACCCACTACACGTTCGTGGTCGGGGTCATAACCGCGGTGAGTAGCCAAGTCAAATGCTACTGACAAACCTTTCTGACCGGAAGCCAGATTACGGCGATAGAAAGCATTGGATTCTTCGGCAGTAGAGAATCCGGCATACTGACGGATGGTCCAGGGACGAAGGGTGTACATTACTGAATACGGACCACGCAAATAAGGAGGAAGTCCGGCAGCATAGCCGAGATGTTCCATTCCTTCGAGGTCTTCTTTTGTATAAACAGGCTTCACTTCAATGTGTT
>OGHZ01001011.1_pt1 | contig 13670 bp, 9 predicted proteins | sample 1571661 | NCBI WGS metagenome assembly OGHZ01 (sample SAMEA2582040, study PRJEB24529) | metagenome | biome: Human gut stool | place: China | collected 2011 | reverse complement strand
ACCCTCTAAGTTTATCAAAAGAACTTAAAATGGCGATGGAACCAGTAATTTACTGGCTCCATCGCCTATAAAACCAACACGTTTTGTCCTATAACCCGATATCTCTACTAAATTTATGAGGTAATACTTTATTATAAAAATGCATCCCCAAAATTCTGCGTATTTTGAGGATGCATATCGTTTTATAATTTTTAGTCTCTACTCTTATCATTAATATGATAACTTTAAAAGCCTAAAAAATAATGCATTAATATAGAAAGTATCAACATAAATAAAATAAATATTCTTGGTGATATATTATATTTAATTAATAATTTATTCTCCTTTACCCCAGAAAATTGTGGAAAAAAGAGTAAAAAACATAATATTACACAAATTAGAATAAAGGAATATTCTCTTTCTGAAAACAATCGAACTATTACATTCATATAGTCATCCTAAATAAACCAAATTAATACTTTTATTTATTATCAAAAACAAACTCAACTATAAGCAGACCGATAAGCATGAGGATTGCAATAATTCGTGTTAGAGTAGATTCAATAGAACCTAGACGCTTAAAATCACCATTAAAACGAATCCCTGTATATTGAGGAAATATTATTGCCCATAACAAGATTAGAGTTGCAATCACCCAAGAATCAACATTTTTATTAATAAAATCTATAATTTCATCCATAAAATACATTACTTTCTCCCTATATTAAATTTAATTTGCCTCATTAACTCATCCTCATCAGTTGTATAACCAATAATTTTATTATTAATATTCGTTAAATCTGCACTAAGCTCAACAGCTCCACCAACACCAGCGTATACACCACCCCCTATAGATAACTTACTATGGCCATCATCACTATAATTAATACCTCTAGCGGAGAAACCGGCATTTACTCCACTTTTAACTTCGTGGCTCATCTCATTTACGTCTTTATCATAAGAAATACTTGCTCCAAATTTTGGTGTTCCTATTGATGCAACGGCATTAAAGAAATCAGATTTTGTAGATTTATTTTTATACGTTCGCTCACCTACACTATAACCTAACTCGCCACCTAATCCAACTAATTTGGCCTGTATTTTAGCTCCAGTACCACGCTCAAATTTAATATCGTAGTACTTTGAGTTTTCATAGTTATCAACATATTCACCTAATGCATTCTCGAGATTTTTTTGAGGTAATAATGTATCATTATAACGATATGTAACGCCTATAGCAGCAAATCCCTTATTTAAAGTATCTATAACATCAGGATTAAGTGTCCCTTTATAACCTTTAACACTCCAAGCAAATTCATTAAGTCGTTTTGCAACAGTGTATTGACTTAAAGACCCATCACTGCTTAATGTTGCAGCTTTTCCAATCTTATCAATTATAGTTGCACTACTATAATCAGGTGTCACTTTTTGATCATATTCAGTAAATCCTTTTAATCCTTTTTTTTGAGATTCTAATAATTTCTGTTGCTTTAAATTCCACATAGCACGACCAATTCCAGTAGGATCATCTTTAATATGTGGACCTATATACTCACGTATTTCACCATTAACAGCAATTCTTATCATTACACGTTGATCATCGGTTACATCCGAAATACCATATCCTTTTTTTAGCAAATAATAAGCATGATTATTGCTATAAACGTTCTCTGGTCGATTATCAAGATCTTTAGAATTATATGACATATGAACTTCTACCTTACCATCTGGCATACGTACTTTATAAAAGGTATTACCATTAGCATCTATACCATCAGGTTGTTTTCCTATATTGGCAAGATAAAATCCATGATTAGGGCTATAAATATTGTTTGGGATATGACCTAATTCTTCTCGCTTATATGAATATACACGTTTAATTTTTCCAAGTCCATTTGGAACATCATAAAAGATTCTACCACTTTCAGGGTCTATACCATCTGGTTTGAAACCTCTATCTGCTAAAGCAAATCCATAATCTGGACTATTAGGATTCATATCCGGAGTAGTGCTTCTCGGATTCGAAAATAATTGCTTTAATGCCGATTCTTTTTTATTATCATCATTAATGTCTGCATATATACTCTTTTGTTCTGGTTCAGGATTATGTGGATCGACCGGTAGTCTCACATCACTTATAGGTTGAATATCACCACCGGCAGTCCCTCCCATAAGCAAAGTAGCTCCAGTAAAATTTAGTGCATCAACAACTTCAAGCGTATTTATACCTCCAATTACTACTCCTTTATTACTGCTACCAACTAAAGGCTTAGAAATTGTTGTAAGCGCTCCATTATGTTTTACGCCTATACGAGCCATGTACGCACCCGATTGTCCGTTTTTTCCAAAGCTTTTATTAATAGCATACCCAAATATATACGCTATTTGTTGTAAATCCTCTGGATTTACATACTTCTTTCCATCAGCCCCCGTTATAGTTCCTGCCCATTTTTCAAATTGAGGCATCATTGCCTCTGTAAGGCCACCCACATAAGCACCATCAGAAAATTTATTACCACCCAATTTAGCCGCTGTACCAGAGAAAAATGTATGTAATGCTATTTTACGCAAGTCACCATTTTTCCAGCCTTCATGTTTTGCAATTTGGTGAATTGCTTCATTAGCATTGATACTAAATAAATTTGCTAGTTCTTGTTTTTCCTCAATAGATTTACGATCAAAGATTGATTGTAATGTATTTAGAGAATGTTCTATATCAGTATTAATTTCTTTCATATCTACTATATAGCCATCCTCTTTAATTATACCATCACTTATTGCAGTTTTGGTTATGGACGTAGTCTTATCAGATGCACCAATAGTACCAGTTGGCGTTAGTCCGAGATATTTATAGACTTTATCCAATTCTTTTTTATTTTTGGATTTTATATTTCCAAAATTATTATATTCTAGCCCATTTTCTCGAACACTATATTCAGCTTCGTTTTGAATATCCTTCAGCTCTAAAGATTTAGTAGTCAGTTTATTCTTAACTTTAGGAGCATCACTTTTAACGATAGCCCCCTCTAGTAAAGTATTATTACCTACATTAATATCATAGCCTTCTTCTCCGGCATAAATACCTGCTTGTTCTGTTACGCTTTTCCATTTACTATCAATTCGTCCTACACTAGCACTGATACTACCAGTTGGATTTTTGAAGTTAGGTTTAGAGGAAACAGAGAAGCCCGCAGACTTACTATGTTCTTTAAAGTTATCTACATCTTGTAAACTTTGAATATGTAAATCACGGCCTGTATCTGCTTCTACTTTTTTACCAGATACGGTAGAGCCAATAATAGTTGTATCTCGTTTTGCTTTAAGCTGAGCTAGTTGAGCCGCTTTAATCTTAGTAGGTACATAACTTTCTTGATGGGTATCCCCATTTTGACGAGCCATATGACCACTTGCATTAATGTCGAGGAGGCCACCACCAGTTAAGCTAATGCCAGCACCAACACTCCATCCAGAGCTTTTATAGGTATTATTAACATCTACAGTATTCTTGCCAGCCTCAAGGTTAATATCACTAGCACTATCTAACACTAATTTTTTAGCCTCTACTGTTCCACCAGTTAAACCAATACCAGTTTTCTGAGCATCACGAGCTTTGATATGTATATTACCATCACTAACAAGAGTGCCACCTTGATATGTGTTTGTATCTACAACTTGCCCTTGTGTTCTAGACATACTACCGATGCTTACAGATAGGTTTATAGCATCATCAGTATTTTTGGCACCACGTTCAGCAGTCCCCTTCTTAGTCTTTAATATATTCCCATCAACATCTCTGATCTTAATACCTATTAAAGCCTCATCTAATGCTTCATAGCCATCTTGTAATTGTTTACGCGCTTCGTTAAGTTCAAGTGCGGCTAAACGTTTATCATCACGGCCACCAGCTTGTTTTATTGTACGTGTAGTATTTGTAAGTGTATTTACTACTACACCACCTAAAGATACAGTAAGACCAGTTTTTTTGTAGCGTTCATCATGTGTCATATGGTTATGATCCACGTTACCATCTAATGTAACAGCAGAGCCATCTAACACAGCACCTTCTTTAGCAACAATATCTGCACTCGTAAGATGAACGGTATCATTAGCCTTAATATTTACAGTCCCTTTCGTACTAGCAATTGTGTTTCGTACAGTAGCTTCTTCATGGTTTGCTTCATCAATATTGTGTTTTTCTTTACCAATAGAGAAACCTATACCGGCACCGCCTAATAAGCCAGATTTTTTATGACGATAAACACTGGAACCATCAGTAACATCTTTATCTGCGCCCAATTCTACCTTACCACCAGCGGTAACAGATACAGTATTCTCGCCCAAAATTTGAGCAGATTGACCTGTTACATCTTGAGCACTTGTAATAGTTATATCTTTACCACTTACTGTAGAACCTGTTACAAATGTGCTTGTTACGTCATCAACAGCATTTGTACTTTCACGTTTTACTAAGCTTTTCTTTTTATCTAGATACACATGGTTAACTGTACTATTAGCTTTTGCGGTATTTAATGCAACCGTATTACCAGATACTTTCACTGTATCTGCCGCTAACACTTGACTACCTTCCAGTTGTACTGCATCAGAGGCTACAACAGAAACGTTCTTGCCTTCAATGCTACTACCAACAGATGATTGTGCTTTCACAAGGTCATGAGACTGAGTCGTTTGCGAGTGTCCACCACCAGATTTACCTTTATCGAAACGATGTTCTTCAAGTTCATGTGTAGCATTCATTGCTTTCATCGTTACATTGCGACCTGCCGTCACAGTTGTATTCACATCAGAGGATATAATACCTGCTTCCATAGATACATCTCGGCCTGCTACTACTGTTGTTTGACCAGCACCACCAATATAGCCTTGATCTACACCAGTAATCGTTTCACGACGATTGTTACTACTGTTCCACTCAACCTTACTATTACCGGCCTCATACTGTACACCTTTATTTATTACATCACGCCCCGCAACAACCTTTGTGGAGCCAGTTGCATTAGTTTGTGTGATAGTGCCACCTTCATTAACAACGTCTTTCTTAGCATACACAGAGACTGTATCGTTAGCCATAATGGTACCTTGTGTATTACGAACTTCCTCATTTGCTGTAACCGTAGCCGTGTCACCTTTAATAAGACCATTATCATTGTGAATGGAATTACCAGTAAGAGTCACATCCTTATCCGCCACAATACTACCACTATTATGCATAGTATCAACAGATAGGTTAATAGATTGGGCTTGTAAATTAGCACTACCTTCTACTCGTTTTGTGTTTGGTGCTAAATATAAAGTAGGTACTAGCACAGTTTCAGTTTTGCCATTTGGTAATACAACAGACTTACTAACTAGGAGCACTACATCCTCTTTAAGATTCTTTTGCTCAGCCTCTGTTAAACCTCTACCTAATACAATAGATTGAGATTTAGTTACACTAATCCCTGCATCCATCAATTGGCGATATTGTTCTTCTGCTGAAAGACCAGATTGCAGTCTACTTTTACCGGTTTGACGCATAATCTCTTGCATAACGAGTTGCTGCTCGTAATACCCATCACCCAACCTTTTTTGTATATTCATAGGGTCTAATTTAAGGCGAGATAATACGTAATCAGAAGATAAGAAGTTGCGACGATTTGTAAAGTTTGGATCGGTTTCAATCACATATGAAGTATTAGGATTCGTCGATAACTGACTCATACTATTTAATAGAGATGCATCTACTGTGGCATCACTTTTACTATTTTCTACATGACCGCCATATACGGCAACAGGTACATCTTTAGGATTCACCTTAGTATTCTTATACTTCGCTTCACGAATATTGGTAGTATCCCACCCTTTTTTATGATGACGACTATAACTTGTGGCAATTCCATCTTCAGTAATATATTCATTACCTTTAGGATTACTTTGCTCATAATGACCTACAGTACCAGTGATATCGCCGGCCGCACTAATTTGACTAGCTTCATTCACCATATGATCTACATCCACATGTAAATTACCGCCAGAAATAATTCGACTAGGATTAGATGTATCTACTGCATCTACTTCGCGAGTACGATCATATTCATATTTAGTCCAACTATCATGATGTTTACCATTTATAGAAAGTTGGAGATTCTCAGAAGAGTGTACTACTACTTTATCTTTTGGAATTTCATCATCATGTCCATAAATTCGTTCTTCAGACAATTGATAACGCTTAATGCTACCAGATGGAGCTACTTCGTTTTTGACATGCTCTTTGCCCTCTACAGCTACACGCTTAAGGGTAATACCGCCATTTTTATTATCTACAGATTTCGCAAGTAAAGCTCCACCTTGACCAAACTCAATGGTAGATGCAGTATTTACTACACTATCCATTTTACCGGACACTGTACCTTTCTCATCCATCGTTTTACCAAGCTGTAATTTACCTTCTGCTTTGATTACACTACCATCTGTATTAACAATAGATTTTGTCGCTATAGACAAATCTTTTTGAGCAATCATAACAGGTGCTTCTTTAGTCGTAGCATTACCAGTTTGTATTACAGAGTCAGTAGTAATCTTTGCTGTATCTACATAAAGTTTACCCTTATTCATCTGCTCTAGACTTTTGGTTGTAATATTGGCATCTGTAGCAGCTATCGTACCTGTATTTTGCAACTTACCAGTACTATCTATGGTTAGTTTATTTTGTGCAGACAATACGCCTTGGTTATTAACCCCAAAGCCGTCATTGGTACCCACTAAGTACATACTATTAGCATACATCCCACCAATAGCAGCTACATCAAGGCCGACTTGACTCGATTCACCAGTTTTATGAGCATTCGTAACTTTACCAGTAGCATCTACGGAAATATCATTCTTCCCGGTTACAACTTGAGCGTCTTGGGCCCAAACTTTACCATTGAGCTTTACAGCCTCAGCAAGCATATCTGTACGTGCCGTTTTAGAGGCATTAAGACCTTTTTCACCAACTGTAATAGCACCTTTTTGTACATTATAGCCTGTAACACTACCATTATTAATCATTGGATTACCCGTTGTGAGTGTAGCGCTACTTGCATTAATAAATGTGCCATTATTAACAGAAATACCATTAGGGTTTGCAACGATAACATGTGCCTTATCCCCAGCTACTTCAAGAGCACCATTCATGGATGTAGAGCTTGTGCCAGTTACTTCATTCAAAATCGTATTGGCTGTAGGGCCTACTAAATTAGGATTCCCCATAATATAGCCTGCAAGCTCTGTATTTACAGGGCGATTCGCATTATTTAAAATAAGTCCCTTTTCATCTACATTAAAAGCATTATATTGGTTATGAGATAACCCTTTATCATTAGGCGTATTAATATTAACGACAGTCATGCCATTACGAGCTTCTTCTATTTTTGGTCCTAATTTACCTTGATCAGGTACAACAGGATTAGCGAGGGCCATGGGAATCCATGGTGCAGAGTTAGTCGCTAACAACGCAGCAAAGATAGCCATTGCCGTCTGCTTTTTTATATTCATATTACTCTCCTTTTCTAGTACATACTATTCACCATGTAACGGTATAGCTGCACTAGATTACAACACTTAAAACTGATAACTGCCTCTAAAGGCCCACACACGCGTATCTGTATCAAATCCTTCTGGTTTCTTAATAGGGGTTCCCAGTGATACATCGTAATTTACAGCATCACCAACTGTTCCGCGAACCCCGACTACGCCACCAACCAAGGTATTACCTACTTGCGTTTCTGTAGATGGGCCCCATACATGGCCAATATCTACACCTACATAAGGGGTGACTTGTTGCTTTCTAAATGGTAATGCCCATTCATTTTGTACATAATAGCCAGAATCCCCTCTTAAGGTTTCTTCTCCACTAAAGCCTCGTACAGAATAACGGCCACCAATACTAAATTGTTCGGTACCAAATAAGCGTTGATCTGTAAACTGGCTTCTAAAACGCATCGTATACATACCTTGCTTATGACCCATACGAACACCCGTTTGAACTTGACCTTCTAAGCCTGCCATTTTATATAGTGTAGTAGGATTATCTGACAAGCCTTCCCAGCTTCGTACTTGAGCACCTAATCCATTAACGCCTTGTCGATAGAATAGATATACATCAGATACAGTATTGCCACTATATTGACGATGAGATACACCAACTTCAACAGCAGTTGTATGTTGTTCTTGTACACCAAGCTCTACATCATCTAAATAATTATGACGCTCCTTATGAATAACTTTAGCCACAGCCGAAGTCTTAGAGCGACTTGTTCTATTTAATACTTGCTCTACTACAAATTCTGTACCTTGCGTAGTGCCAGAAGAACGAAACGCATTTGGCATGAATACTAATTGATTATAGCTATATTTGTACGTTGAAAGACGATACGTACGATTTCCGTCAGGAACAGAATAGCTAACCGCATATTGTTTTGATCCATGACCATCATCATGATGACTGATGTCTTTTGTAAAGCTAGTAGTTAATACGTCATTGAGTCCTGCCAGTTGACTAAAAGATAAAAATACAGCTCCTTGATACGTCCCTGTTGATTTATTCCCAGAATTATCTAACATCAAAGATCCGTGTACAAAACCTTTTTGCTCAACTGTAAGCTTAACAATAGAATGTAATGGTTTTGTACCTGGCTCTATAGTCATCTTAATATCTTGACCTGGTACATTACGCATTTGGTCAATCCCTTGCTCAAGAGCTTGTCGACGTAATACATAACCTGGTCTTACAGGAAAGGCACTACGCCAATTGGTACGTGCTTTAGGATTTGTAAGAACAATATCCTCTACATAGCCAGGCATAATCTCAAAAGTGAGTGTACCAGACTGTAAATCTTGATTTGGCACAACTACTTGACTCGTAATGTACCCATCAGATAACAGTTGCTCTTGTAATTCCTTTTGTAAAAACTGAATGCCCTCTGTTCCAATGCGATTATGATTATATAGCTGCAATCGATTTTTATATTTTTGAAGTACTGGTTCTGAGGAAGTCACCACAATATGCTCTATTGCAAACGATGTACTTTCCTTAGGTAATGACTTCATTGGTGCTTTATCTAAACCTGTATAACCAGATTCTGAACGCGGCAAAGCGGCCCCAGTCATTGGTGCTTCTGCACGTTGGCGTAAGGAAGCATCAGCTCGGGCCGCTTCTTGTTGTATAAATGGGTTTGATACTTCTGCCGCAAAACTAGGCATAGTACCGAATGTGGTCAGCAAGCCAACACAACCTGCTGCAATACATACAACTCTCATTAATTCCTCTCCTTTCATTATAAGGTAAATTATATATTAAATTATCTTCTTTTTGCAATAAAATATTAAATATTTTAATCCTTTGTTTATATTTTAAATGCTATAATATTGTTAGATAATTTATATACTATTCAGAAGAGGAGACATTCCATTTGGACTTAACATTTTTTTCAAATGTAATTACGCCAATATTACATTTGGACACAACATTTTTTATAAATGTAATCACGCCAATATTACAACTTCTTTTTGGAGGCTTAGTAGTTTATTACCTAAATAGAATTGACCAAAAACAAAAAGATACTATTAAATTAGGAAATTATGCAAAACAACTATATTATGCAATAACCCCAACTGCAATTGCACTCAGAACTTTATTATCAAATACTAAATTAGCACAAGAATATATGCAAAAAGGTTTAACACCTAATTTAATTCAAAAATGTGAAGAGCACCAGCTATTAAGCTTAACTTACATCGACACAACTTTAAAAAATGAAGATAGTCAATTATGGAAAAAACTAGATAATCATTTTATTTCTCTACCTATCTTAGAATATGAATTACTTTTTAAATACTTTACAGTATCCAGATTTTCGATCAATGCGTTACTAACTAATAATCTTAATTTAGAGAATAAGCAGGTACAAGCCGTTTTAAAGCAAGGCTTAATGTATACTGATTGTGTAACAGCATATTTAAACTACCTTACAGAAGAAAGTAATAAAAAATATTGTCAATATTTACCTTTGCCAAAACCTTTTAAGTTTAGAAATAAATATAAAGATGTATATGATAAATCCTATACAGAGCTAACAAATCAAAATGCAAAAAAGGCTACATAAGACAACTGTCTATGTAGCCTTTTTGCTATGTATTTTTAATAATCTACATTTACTCAAGCATAAAACACTGATAAATCCATAGAAATCTGATGCTTTTAAGAGGAATTATTTGTTATATAGGAAAGCACATATTAGATCGAAAGCAATTAATTATAAATGCAACACTTCTAGCCAATTGTTACGTGCTAACAGTACAAGATATCCATCTTTCTCTGGATTCTTTGTTACATATACTCTATATGATTCATTTTCATATACATAAAGAGACTTAGTTTGTTCAACTAAAATCCACTCCCCACTTAAGGGCTTTATTGATTCTATATCTTTATGTAGTGAATCCTTCGTTATGTTTATTGATACTCCTATAGATAATAGATTTCTTCTGTTCGAATCATATACATCTCCATCAATTATATAGTCTTCTCGATGAAAAGCTGCATTTAAAGCTTGTGTCAGTTCCATTCTAGATTGCTCAACAGTATCATTAAACAAAAACCTATAGCCTAATCCACAAATTAGCCATAAGAAAAAACAGCCTAAAAATAAATACCAAAGAATAGAATAAATTGTTTTAAATTTCATCGCTAACCCCCTCTATATTGCCTATATACTAGATCTATCGAGCAGAGCAGCTAGAGAATTAAAGATATTCCCAGTTACCACTTTCAATTAAACGCCGATATCTTATAGGAACATTCTCGTAATTATCTATTATCTTTATTCTTCCAATAAAATCATCATATTGTTTTTCATCCATATCAAATTTAAGATTTACAAATATATAGTGATCTAAATATCCATCATAAATAATATATTTTTGTTGAATATGATCAACTTGACCAATAAAAATTTGATGTTTATAAATTGATTTGTATATATGATAATTATCTGATTCTAAGGAGTTTATTAATTTATATGACTTTATACCAGATCCAATTCTAATCATTTGTCTATAATCATACAATACGCCTTCATTATTTAACTGAATTAAATAATCTGGCTTTATACCAACCACACTTCCTAATTCGGCATGAAAAAACCAGGAATTCACTAGAAAATAGATACCAATTAAAAACAGCGAAAAAATATTTCCTAATATGCTAATTATTAGCAATCGCTTTTCCCACATCATCTAATCAACCTCTACTTTCATTCGGAATTCTACATATATATTAATTATTACGCTATCAGAACTTTGCAGCCTATACTAAATCAATTCCTTCTTTGTAATATTAAAGTCACTTTATCAGAGCCTCGTTCTTTAAATAGTTCAAGATAAATATTAGTGTCATAATCATGTCCAACGATACGATTCTTGTTAATTTCATTCCAGCCTATATTTTGTTTTGAAAGTATTCCTTTAACATCATCAATTGTAAGTGAGTCGTACGTAATTTCAAGATTATTATTTTGATAGGCTCGACCAGACGCATAGTATTCTTCACTTACTTTGTTAACAGATATATTTTCTAGTTTTTGCTCGTATAATTGAAGGCTTTGCATTTGCTCCGGCCTTTTAATATATGCATTTAAAGACATAGCTCCCATTAATAAAAACCAAAACAAAGCAAAACCAATATAAAATTTAACCGTAAAAGGGGTTCGATCTAATATAGATTTTACACCGCTCCATACTTTCATAATGTCTCCTATACTATCAATTAATATTCATTTCACTTCTATATTTCAATTATATATTAAACCAACTTATATCACCAACGGATATTTTAATATTGTTATCTTTTATTTATTTTTATATTTAGCCTTAACAAATAATGCCAAACTGTTAGTACAGGCATTTATACTATAGTAATAAAAAAGCACCATCTACCTAGATTCGACGTATATGTCGTTCATCCTTAGTTAGATGGTGCTTTTATTTTAAATTGTGCGAGTTAAGGAATGCCCTCAATATACAATGTAATATATTAACCTACTTTATATTCCGTCGTGCCGCTAAGCTACCAGCGCTGCTAGCTAGTCCCGCTCGATTGATATGTGGGTTCCCATGTTTGTACGTTTTTGGCTTGCTACTTTTATCTTCTACTTTTGATTTCTCAAATTTAGTAAATAGATTGTCTAGCTCGCGCAAAAGAGCACGTTTTTGTGAGTCTTTCAACTCGAATACTTCACCTTTATAGGCGATGTATTTATTTTTGAGTACAGGACTGAGATCATAGATGGGCTCGTGTTGTTCTCCATTTACATCTAGCAGCTCATCCAAGGTCAATCCATAATAGCGAGACAGGGCACAGAGTGTATCTAAATCTGGTTCGCGATACCCTGTTTCGTAATTTGAAAGCGCCGCATTACTGATACCTACGGCCTTTGCTACTTCGATTTGGCTTTTGCCCATGCGCACGCGAGCACGCTTTAAGTTCTTGTAAAACTGCATGTTCATCACCTACATCGATACATAAACAACTACAAACTATATACTTTTATAATAATGTATCACTCATTTTTATAGTAGTGTATCACTGATTTTTTTGAAAGCTTCATCAGCTACGGCTAATGTGCGTTCGATTTCACTGCTCTTGTGACAAATAGATACGAAGTTACTTTCATAAGGGCTTGGTGCATAGTAAATACCATGGCTCAAGTTATGGTGGAAGAACATTTTGAATTGTTCTTCGTTGCACGCTGCTGCATCATCAAAGTTCTTAACTGGTTTATCAGTGAAGAAGATGGTGAACATGGAGCCTACTCGTTGTACTACAACAGGCACATTGTATTGTGCTGCCAAACGTTCAAAGCCTTCACAAAGGGCAATTGTCGTATCTTCTACTTGTTTAAAAATTGTTGGGTCTCGTTGCAAAATAGAAAGCGTTGCAAGACCAGAGGTAACAGCAATTGGATTACCGCTCAATGTACCGGCTTGGTAAATAGGACCAGCTGGTGCAATTTGGTTCATAATCTCACGAGAGCCACCAAATACAGCAAGTGGCATACCACCGCCAACGATTTTACCAAGGCATGTAAGGTCAGGTTTAATATTGTAACGTTTTTGTGCACCACCGCTACTAGCGCGGAAGCCACACATTACTTCGTCAAAGATTAATAATGCACCGTGAGCCTTAGTTACTTCCCGCAAAGTTTCAAGGAATCCTGGTTCTGGAGGCACACAGCCCATATTGCCTGCTACAGGTTCTACGATGATAGCCGCAATAGTGTCGCCGATTTCGTCGAATAACTTGCGAACCGCATCAGAGTCATTGTACGGCAATGTTATGGTATTTTCTGCTACACCTTGAGGTACACCAGGGCTATCTGGCACGCCAAAGGTAGCGAGGCCAGAGCCAGCTTTTACCAAAAGCGCATCACTATGACCATGGTAACAGCCCACGAATTTTACGATGCGGTCGCGACCAGTATAACCACGAGCTACACGCAAGGCACTCATAGTAGCCTCAGTACCAGAGTTAACTAGGCGGATAACCTCCATAGATGGCATGAAGGCTTGTACCTTTTTAGCCAATTCTGTTTCTAGTAGTGTAGGCGCACCATAGCTAGTGCCGCGAGGAATCGCCTCTTGCAAGCTAGCGATAA
>OGHZ01001010.1_pt1 | contig 13681 bp, 8 predicted proteins | sample 1571661 | NCBI WGS metagenome assembly OGHZ01 (sample SAMEA2582040, study PRJEB24529) | metagenome | biome: Human gut stool | place: China | collected 2011 | reverse complement strand
GTCATTATCAAGACCTATCAATTGATTGTTTTCATCATAACCGGCACGTGCATTATTACCAAGAGCAAAACCATTAAGAGATGCCACGCGTGTTTCATTACCTAATGCTACACTGTTATTGGTAATCGAACGAGAGTTATGACCGATAGTTACAGCTTGTGCACCATCAGCACTAGTACCGGAACCAACAGCAATTGCATTAACAACCTTGGTCGTTGCACCTTGACCGATGGCGATACCACCTGTTCTTTGATCTGCTGGAACATCTGCCCCTTTGGCAACATCAACAGTTACAGTTGCACCTTGTCCGATAGCAATACCGCTCTGCGTTTTACCTTCATCAGTATCGCCTCTACCTACAGATGCATTAGTACCGATTGAAATACTATAGTCACCCTTAGATGCCGTATTATCACCGATAGCAATACCACCGTCGTTCTCAGCTTGTGCGTTAGTACCATTTTTAATCGGTGCCCCCAAGGCATCCGTAGGCATCATAACGCCTGTCAACATAACGGCAACTGCTGTAGCACCTACCATTTTAGAAAATACAACCGACAAAGAAGAACGTTTCGTCATGTTCTTTGCCGTTTCCGCTACGACTACGTAACACCCCTTTGTACGATTCCAAATTACTTTAAAAACTCGATTCATCAATCTTACTCCTATAAATTAAACTAACTATATCCACTTACATAAAAATTACAATAACCAAACTGAGACTATATCGATTTTCTCAAAATTATATAACTAAAATACCACATTTTACTGTATAAGTAAAATTTTTTTCATTTTATTTTCACATAATTATGCGTTCAAATTATCAATTTTTCGATATACAAAAAATATCGAGGCACCGTCACTCGAACAGTCCTCGATATTCTTATATATACTATTAAATTATTCTATTGGATTGTCGGTGCATTAATCGCGGTGCGAAGATCAACCACATGAGCGTCCTCCATCACAGGAGCACCTTTTTCATCGACCGGTTTCACGCGATTGTTGCCGTCTTTCATAGCTTCTTTCAAGCTAAAGACAACCATTTCATTCATGTAGAAACGCAATTCATCATCATGTACATTGGCCGTATTGCGCTCCAAGATATCGATAATTTGTTGCGCGTAGTCCAATTTAGCGTCTTCAGATACAGTCGCATTCTCTGTAAAGAACTGTTTGTAATCGTTATACAAACGATCTAATGCCATGCGCGCATAGCTGTCGTTTTTGTAACGATGACTCACGATGTACCAGCTGCGACGAACATTCATGTAGTACAACACATTGTTACGGTAACGCTCTTGACCGGTCATAATGCGGGAATCATCCATGATACGCTTGCCCTTTTGGTCCAATTGGAATTGTGTGAAAGCATTCACTACGTCACGAACTTCTTCGCTAGGTACAGGAATAGCCACTTCTGCTTCAATCGCGTTTAATGGTTCAGCTGGTTGTTCCGGCATCATCAATCGATCTTGAGCCGCATCCGCTTGGCCCACCGCACACACACACGCAAGTGCCAATACAGGCATAATTTTTTTGAATTTCATACATTCTCCTGATAATCAGCCGCCCTGCGAAGGGCGGCTTTCATATTCCTTACATGATTCTTACATGAACAGAGTATACTAAATAACCCTGTTAATCAAGTCAAACTTACTTTGTAAGCCCTGCTTGTTGCATCAACAATGCAATTTGAGCCTTCATTTGTTCATTATCTTCCTTCACAGAGGATAATTCATCAATACGTTTTTGCATACGTGCATTATCATCCTTAACAGAAGACAACTCATGGAGACTTTCTTGCATGCGTGCATTTTCAGCTTTCAACGCTGTTACTTCATCTTGCAACACATAAATAGAGCTGATAGGACCGCCCTTATAACGTTCAGGAACAGCTTTCTTCGCATCGGAAGTGCCGAATTTACGAGTTACACCGGCATTCACCATGTTATGGTGGCTACCTACGGACATCCCTACATGGAACATGGTATCTTCCGCCGTGTAATGTGCAATGCCTAGAGCCGCCGCCGTTTCACCGCGATAGTTGCCGATGCCGGCCATCACCTGAGTCGGTTCCAACGGATCATACTGAATAGGTTTCAATGCTGAAAGTGCCGCCGCATGAGCGCCCACACGTTGCGTTTCGCCCGCTACCGCATTAATGGCATTTGACAAGCCGCCAGTAGCATCTTTCAATTGATTTACGTTAACCGCATCGGTACCGTTTACGCCAGGACCGACATTACTGATCGTATTACCGCCGTTATCGAGACCGTCTTTTGTGAGGCTCACCTGATTGCCGCCGGCCGGAGTGATTGTCACGCCGCCACCGTTCATAACGGTCGTATTACCGTCAGCATCCTTAGTCGTTACGGTTTCAAGACCTTTCAAGTCCTTCGCCATACGAACCTTAAGGTTATTGTTGCCGTCGGATACGACACCCAAATTATCTTCAGAGGTCAACTTATTGGCATCGGTAATACCGCCAACTACATTCACCTGTTCGTTAAGCCGTTTCTTGATAACCGTACCGGTATCGCCACCGTACTTCATACCGTCGTCTTTGGTTGCCACCTGATGGGTCTTACCATTTTCATCCTGATATTTAATACGAGTGATTTCGTTGCCGTTGAGATCAGGATCACCCTTTCCAACAGTAATATCCGCATTGCGGCCGTCCTTACCGCTTAAACCGATGTGACCGACACCGTCTTTACCGGACATGGATACAGCATCTTTACCGTCTTTGCCGGCAATGCCTACCTTGCCGTCCGTACCGTCAGCACCGTTAGGTCCTGTAATGGATACGCCGTCTTTGCCGTTTTTACCGACTTTCACCTTATCGGTAGTTAAGCTGTCAGTCTTTAGATCCTTCGCCATCTTGATCGTAACATTACCATTTTCGGCTACGGTCTTAATATTCTCACCGGAATATTTATCATCATTTTCTGTACCTTCACCTTTAATGGTAACCTTTTGACCTAAATCACGATGGAATTCGCCTGTATTACCGGCAAAATCCATACCTTTCTTCGTGATTTCATCGCCCAAGTTGGTAATTTTATTATCCAAGGTCTTGTGAGATTTCTGCAACTGGTCTTCTGTAGCAGCACGACCGCTTGAGATATTATCAGGGTCCCAATCTTTGTTTTCCAGACCTGTCACATAGCCGTCCTTACCGTCAACAGCAACTTTCCCTGCCGCAATCTTGCCGTCTTTGCCGTCGATCGTTACCTTGTCGCCGGCCTTAATGGTACCGTTTTCGCCGTCAATCGTTACATTGCCCGCTTTAATAGTACCTTTATTACCATCGATTTCAACCTTATCGCCGGCTTTGATTGTGCCGGCGTTGCCGTCTATAGCCACTTGTTTTGTCAGATCTGTGCCCATTGTCACCTGATCCTTAAGACCCACTTCATAGTTTTTCGACCCATCCGCATTGGTGCCAGGTGTAACGATAATATTTTTACCGGCTGTCACCGTTGTAGTCGCAGCCGCTGTCGCCTTATCCAATTGGGATTTATTAACCGCATCTTTAGGATCCGTACCGTCGGCTACATTCGTAATCTTATTACCTCCGTTATCGAGGCCATCCTTTGTGAGGCTCACCTTATTACCGCCGGCAGGATTGATTGTCATACCGTCACCGTTGATAACAGTGTTATTACCACCGTTTGTGAAAGTTGTAGACGTTAACCCCTGTAATTCTTTCGCCAATTTTACATTTAATGTACCGTTACCGTCGGATACAACACCGATATTATTGTCGGATAATTTAGCTGCATCAGCACCGCCTTTTATAGTTACGGTATCACCTAATTTTCTGTTGCTTACGGCACCGGTATCACCGGCAAAGTTCAAGCCTTTTTCAAGAGTTTTATTGATATCGGAGATATCCTGTTTATTCTTATTGATGTTCTGAGTATTGTTGGCGATATCTCCGGCATTTTTAGTGATGTTCTGTTTGTTACCCGCAATATCCTGTTTATTTTTGTCGATGTCGGATTTATTCGTATTAACTTTGTCGTTAACCTTCTTCAACTGATCTTCCGTAGCACCACGACCGGATACAGCCACTGGATTATCCACATTCCAATCCGTATTCGTGAGACCTGTTACATGACCTGTATCACCATCTACAGTTACAGGGTGGGCAGTACCAACATTGATTTTATTGCCTAAACCGACAGTAAATTCCTTACCGCCATTCGCATTCGTACCTTCCGTTACGGTTATATTCGCATCCTTTGCTTTCACAGTGGATGCCTTCGCAGTACCGTTGATAGCTTTTTGTAACTGACCATAGTTAACTGCATCATTAGAATTACTACCATCCGCCACGTTGGTAATCTTCTGATTGTTCGCATCAATACCGTTCGGCGTTACATAAGTCTTACCGCCTACAGTCAAGCCGTCATTGTTGATAGTCGTACTGCCGGCAGTAACGCTTTCTAGACCGGTTAACGTTTTCGCCAATTTTACATTTAATGTATCTATTCCGTTGGATACAACGCCGATATTATTATCGGATAGTTTTGTCGGATCAGTCACGCCACCAACAACATTTGTCTGTTCACCAAATTTACGAGTAAATTGATTAGCTGTAGCCGATGCAGCTTTCACATCACCGGCATATACCACGCCCTTATCCATCTCCGAAGTAACTGCATGCAATTGACTGCCGTTGATAGCATCCGTAGAAATAGCGGAAATACGACCTGCCGCTACATTAGTAACTGTCCGTTCCATGCCTGCCTTGCCAACACTTACGGTAGATGACGGATTAATACCAGCAAAGTTATGTACAGCTCCGTTAATGGTTGCGGAAGGTGTCGCTACAGCTGCTGCCGTTTCAGAACCGGTCCCCAGAGCTACAGCGCTTTCATTATCTACCTTTGTATTATTACCGAGAGCCACAGCATTTTTCGCCGTCACGGAAGCATTGTTCCCGAGAACCATAGCCCCATCAGCGGAAACATTGGAGTTACTGCCCACTACATAAGAATTATCGGCCGTAATACTGTTCTTATAGCCGAATGCACCGGACATATTACCTTTAACAGTACCGTCTGTAACAGTTGTAATTTTATCCTGATCGGCACCTGCACCACTACCATTTGCTTCCGTCGTGGTCATAACAGTAGCGGAACCGATGGTATTTCCTGCACCGATAGCATACGCCTGATTACCGTAAATCGTATTCTTGGAACCAACAGCAGCAGACTCTTTCCCGGATTTAGAACCGTCTTTCATATCTAAACCGACCTGGTTCGTATCACCGATAGAGGATGAACGATCACCGTAAGCACCAACCTGCGTACCAAGAGCAAGAGAATTTGTTCCCCAACTACGTGTCATGATACCGATACCGGTGCTGGCTACACCTTTAGTCAAAGAGTTGATACCGATTGCTGTAGAGCCTGTACCATAGGCTTCGCTCAATGTACCGATAGCCGTAGTTGCATCACCGATAGCCGCCGTATTTGCATATTTACCTTTTACATTAATAGATGCCGAACCAAGAGTGCCGGCGAATTTATCTTCAATTTCCTTGTTAAAGCTCTTTTTAATACCGTTTCCTGCAGCCAATTGAGGCACAGCTGTTTCCAATTCAGTACGAGCCATATCGATATCATCACCGCCGATGGCAACAGATGAATTACCGATAGCTCTTGTATCTGCACCGAGAGCAAGAGACTGTGTACCATAAGTTTTTGCAGTGCTGCCGATAGCTACACCTTGCGCATATTTAGGGTTAACAGTACCGCCATCATTCTTAATTTTTACATTTGTTTCCGCAGATGCACCGATAGCCACATCACCACGAGCACCGTAGGAAGCAGCATCCGCCCCCATAACAACAGCGCCGGATCCAGGATTACCATGATGCGTAGAAACAATACTCTTTGCGGAACGACCGATAACGATATCCCCGTTTTCTAAAGCTTGTGCCCCTTGACCTATAGCTATTGTACTTGTCGGGATATTCGTGCCTACAGTACTTTCACCGGCTGCTTTTGCACCTGTACCGATAGCAATAGAATTAATACCCCGAGCATTTGTGCTATCACCAATTGCGATACCACCGTCATTTTCAGCTTGTGCGCCGATACCATTTTTAATCGATGCCCCTAAAGCATCGGTCGGCATCATAACGCCCGTCAATAATGCGGATACCGCCATAATTGCACTCATGCGTGCCCAAGTTGTACCAATTTGTACGGATTTTGCTTTACCGCCACCTGTTTTTACGATTTCAGATACTACAACGTAGCATTTTTTAGTCTTACTCCAAATAACATTATAAATCCGATTCATGATATTCCTTTCCTACCGAGCTATCGGTAAAAACATCATCCGTCTGCATTTCCACACACAGTAAACATAATTTGAAATAAAAAAAAGAAATGATAGAGACGGGTGATCATCTATACTTCCAACACAACGATAATATTCAGATTAACGACCCGAATATTGTATTTTTGAATGATTATTCATCTTACTCTCACCCTAGACTACACAATATCAAAAAAATTCTATCTTGTAAATGAATTTTTCATCTTTTCTTCATTTTTATCTTTTAATTAATAAATTTAATAATTAGGATAAAGAATCTTCATTTTACGGGCATTTATACGATAAAATTCTTATTATATTTAGCGATAAACATCCTACAAAATATAAAACGTCCCACAAGAAGATGTACAAAAATTACCCCATATTCATGAAATATTAATTTTTACACAATTTTTCACACGACCGGACATCAACATGCACCGTATGTTGGCAGCGCATATTTTCCATCATATTCGCGCGAACCGATGTATTCGCATTCGACCGATGATTGCCGCCGAACCACGCCGTATCGACGCCGGCCAGACGGAACATGATCTTGCCGTATGGACTGCCGCTCTTGTGTTCCGGCTTTTTGTATTCAGTCTATATCTAGAAAAGGAAATTAGATCCAAAAAAACAAAATGGATGCCCCCTGTAAAATACAGGGAAGCATCCATGTGTTTAGATTACTATTTAACACTCTTTAGTTTTGACTGAATAATCTGCTCTACCATAAGCGCTGTACCCATAGTTAACGCTATAGGGAACAACATTTCTACAGAAAATCTTGAAAGCTCAAGCATAAATACACAAGATGTCATTGGCATCTTTTGAGCAAGGCCAAGGAATGCTACGGCACCGATGAATGCTGCCATACCTAATGATATAGGGGCAACAGCAATAGACCAAATGGTACCAAATACTATAGCTAGCGTACTTCCCAACATCATAGATGGAGTAATACGGCCACCATACGCACCTGCTGCTAATGCGAGTAATACAGCTACCCACTTAGAACCAAATAAACCTAATGCATAAGTCCATGTAATTTCATTGGTAAAGGTTAATTCATTGCCAGCCTTACCATTCCCAAGAATTTCAGGGAAATACATAGCTAATACACCGATAAGTGTAAATGCTACGATAGAAATGGGAATCATAACAGGACTGCTACGATGAATAGCCGGTAACTTACTTTGTGTAATATTAAATAAAACTACACCTAAGGCAACAATAGCACCCAAGGCAATGGAGAATTCAACATAATGACTACCCAAGCTAGGTTGAGCCATTGTATATTGAATAACATCCCCTACACCTGCCTGTCTCGTTACAAAGGTTGCTAATCCACAGCATATAAGAGCAGCACTCATAGCGCGTATATTCCATGTAAGAAGCAATGTTTCCAACGTAAAAATCGCTGCCGATAACGGTGAATTATAAACCGCTGCCAAGCCAGCACCTGCTGCACAAGCAATCAATAGTTGGCGATCTTCTTGTTTAATATCAAAATGTTTAACTAAAAAAGTTGTAATCCCTGCACTGGCTTCACGTGGTGCGACTTCTCGTCCTAATGGTGAACCAATACCTACGGTAATAATTTGTAAAGTTGCATGTAAAACAGTAGTAATAGGATTCATATCCATCTTACCAGATACAGCCGTTTTAATATCTACAACACCTTTACCATATCGATGAATAAGTACCCAACCGACACCGCCTATAAGACCGCAAATAATCAGTGGTATCAATCGCTCTACGGGAGATACACGAGCTACAGCAGTACCAAAACTCATATGATCAGCAGAAGAATAATGATATACAAAGTGCTGAATCCCATGTAATAAATGTGTATAAGAAGCCCCTACTAATCCCGCTATAAATCCAACGATAATTATGAGGCCTATTAAACGTTTATCAAATGCCATACTTACTCCATTGCTAATACGACTTCGCCTGTTTCTAATGTTTTCTTAACATCTATAATACGTTGATTAGATGACCCTCTAAATCGCAATGCTGGATCTTTTAGTTCATCTACAAAGCGACCGTCTACGAGAATATCAATTTCATGTAATAAAGCGCTTCTCAACTTATCTTCTAAGATATCATCTATTGTATAACCTGAATAGGCCCAAATTTTCTTTTCTGGTACCGCCGCACGAACTGCCCGCACCACCGGCAATAAACCTTGTACATTTTGGAACGGTTCCCCACCTAACAAGGTTAAACCTGAGCATGTTGGACTTTTCACATAGGATACAACTAAATCAGTTTCAGATTGAGTCCACTCCTTACCGGCATTAAAATCCTGGTATTCTTCATTAAAACAGTTATAACAACAATGTGTACAACCGGTTACGAATATAGATGTACGAATACCTTCCCCATTGGCAATATCATATTGTCTTATTTGCCCATATCTCATAATTACCTCCATAGTAGTGGTAATCAACTTTGACTAACACTATATAGATATATTTCTATTTCTTACAAACGCAGTAAAAGCTGTGCCTTAAGCACAGCTTTTACCATGTATTTATAGCAACTATAATTCTAATAATTTTAAATGTGCATTACACGATCTTTGATTTCTTTCGTACGACCTTCATTCCAGAAGTTTTCACCTAAATAACCACAAGTACGACGAATTACAGTTAATTTATCGCGGTTTGTGTTGTGGCAACGAGGACATTCCCATTCATTATGTTCATTGACCTTAATTTCACCATCAAAACCACATTCGTGACAGTAGTCGGACTTGGTATTAAACTCAGCATAAGAAATATGATCATAAATATATTGAATCATAGTCAAAACAGCTGGGATATTGTTAGTCATATTCGGAATTTCCGCATAGGAAATACAACCGCCGGTCGATTTCTTTTGGAATTCAGATTCAAAATTAAACTTATCAAATACATTGATTTCTTCACGAACATTTACGTGATAACTATTAGTGTAATATCCTTTATCAGTAATATCTTCAATTACACCAAAGCGAGCACGATCTAGAGAAGAGAATCGATTTGTTAAGCTTTCAGCAGGTGTACCATATAAACCAAAGCCAAGATTATGTTTATCATGCCATAGATTGATGGCATCATTTAAACGATCCATAATTTTCATGGCAAATACACGACCTTTTTCACCTGTGTTAGACTCACCGGTAATCAATCGAGTTGCTTCATAAATACCGATGTAGCCAAGAGAAATTGTTGCATAACCACCAGTAAGGAAGCGAGCGATTTTCTCTCCTTTTTTTAGGCGCGCAATAGCACCGTGTTGCCAATGAATTGGCGATACATCACTCACTACATCCTTTAATAAGTTGTAACGTAATAGTAATGCTTTTTCCGCTAATTCAAGACGTTTATCTAAAATTTCAAAGAATCTTTCTTCACTACCGCGAGCTAAGATACCAATTTGAGGTAAGTTCAAACTTACAACGCCCATATTAAAGCGACCATCAAACTTATAGTTCCCCTTTTCATCCTTCCAAGGAGATAAGAAAGAACGACATCCCATTGGGCTAAATACATTACCTTCATAGTTTTCCTTCATCTTCTTAGCAGAAATGTAATCTGGATACATGCGTTTAGCCGTACATTGTGCAGCAAGTTCAGTTAAATAGTAATATGGACTATCAGGCGTTACATTATGTTCATCAAGAACATAAATCAATTTAGGGAATGCTGGCGTAATATATACATCAGCTTCATTTTTTACACCCTTAATACGTTGGCGCAAGATCTCTTCTGTAATAAGAGCAGCCTCTTTAGCGTATTCATAATCAGGTTTAAAATACATGAACAATGTAACAAATGGAGATTGACCATTTGTAGTCATCAATGTATTGATTTGATATTGGATAGTTTGGATGCCATCCTTAACCTCTTTACGCGTACGTTTCCACGCAATTTCACGGGCTTTTTCCATATTTGGTTCCATCCCGTAAATCTCAACTTGTTCTTCAATAACATTGTTAAGGATTTTTTCGTAAGATTTACGTACGAATGGCGCCAAGATGCGATCGATACCATTAATACTTTGACCGCCGTATTGACCAGATGCAACTTGGGCAATAATTTGCGTTGTTACTGTACATGCAACTTGGAAGGATTTAGGTGTATCAATTTTCTTACCATTGATAACCGTACCATTTGTAAGCATATCTTCCAAATTGATCAAGCAACAGTTAAACATAGGCTGGATAATGTAATCCATATCATGGAAGTGAATAGCACCACTATCATGGGCTTCTAAAATATCTGTAGGAATTAATTTACGACGAGCAATATCCTTAGATACTTCACCAGCAATTAAATCACGTTGTGTAGATACAATGGCCGCATCCTTATTAGAGTTTTCATCGAGAACGCTGACATTACTGCGATCTAATAAACCGATTACATCATCATCAGTGGTATTTTGACGACGTTTAAAAGCTTGAACAGCTTTGTAACCTTCATAGGCACGTGCCGTTGCAGGATTATGATACTCAATCAACTTATAATACACTTGATCTTCAATAGCATAAATTGTCATGTCTTTTTGGAGCTTTGTAGCATATTCTTCAATTTCATCAGCAATACGCTGTGCCAACCCCTCTTCGTACAACCCTGTACTACTATGCTCAGCTTTTTCTATAGCCAAAGCAATCTTATTCTTATCAAATGGTACCTTTGTACCATCCCGTTTAATGACCTGCAACATATTGGCAACCTCCCCATTTTGTTACCGCTGAAATATATGTTAAGACATAGAAAAAAGTATGGAAAACCATACTTTTTATAAATTTATATGTAAAAATGTAAAGAATTATGACTAAACTCTCTATTTTTTACCGCTAACTCAGTATACTATATATGGTGGTTGTTTTCAAGAACAAATACAATATAAAGTAAAAATAGGCTCTTTTAGCCATGCCAATACAGCATGAATAAAAGAACCTATATAAATTATAATGTAAAACCAAATAGACGTGTCAAGAAATTGGACTTTTGACCTACCCAACTAGAAGGCACTGATGGATAGAATGTGCGATCAGCTAAAAGATCGCGCTCATTGAGATGAATATTCGGCAACAAATCTTTTTTGTACGTACTATCTAATTTAGAAATAGCTTCTACGTAGCCTTGATGTGCTTGTACATCACTTTCATTACAGTAACCAGTACCAAAGAAGTGAATTAGACCATTGCGATATAATTCAATAGCTCTATGATAGTTAGCATTGCTATGATTAAAGGAAGCCATATTACATTGAATTAGTATCCCTTTATCTACCCATTCCAACAATTGCTCTGGTTTAGTAAACAATTGACGATGTGTCTCTACTTCACTAATGATAGGAACAATCCCCATATTAAGCAAAGCTAGCAACCATGCATTAATGTGATGAACTTTGCTATTTTCAGGAATGGACACTAACATAAAATGGCTATTTCCCAATAGATACTGCTTCCGATGAGAAGCAATATATTCAATCATTTCATCACAAAGCAAAACGCGAGCACCACCATGAATAGTTACATCCACTTGTTGTTCCCCTACAGCAAGCTTCACATCATTCAATGTTGTTTCCATCTCATCCCATGTATTCATATCCATAGATACGGTTACATCAGGTGTACTAAAAATATCTGTAATACCTTGTTCAGCCAAGGATTTTATCATTTTTACTGATTCTGCCATTGTTTGTGGCCCTTGAGGCCCTAACACAGCTGGCAAAATGCAACCATGTAAGTCAACCACGCGATTCATATTCTTTCCCTTCTACTTACGATAATCCCTTACAGAAATCGTTCTCTTTATAAAGTTCATGTTTATCTCATTTATTTTTCATTTTCTATTCATGATTATATCAAGGGAAAAGTGGCTTGTACAGTGGTTTTTATATAAAAATAGATAAATTATAATATGTTCATTTAATATATTTTTTATACTTTCATGTTATCTTCATTAAAAATACCTCATAATCGCTAAGATTATGAGGTATTTTTATATATTTGTATATTATTAACAATTTAATTTTTAAATGTACTTCGATTATACCTGATGTAAAGGACTAGCTTTACTACTAGAATACCAATAACAACACCAACAGTATCAATCAAAATATCAGAAATCTGAGAGCTACGCCCTGGAGAGAACAATTGTATAAATTCATCAAGACCAGCAATCAACATGCCTAAACCTATGGTCTTTATTACGGTACCGTATGTAATATATCGACGTAGAATCGTATATAAAACACCACCAAGGATTGTAAACTCTGTGAGATGGGCTAACTTTCGAACAATCCTATTCAAGGTCCATATATTTCCATGAAAGCCTAACTTATTTACTATAGGAGCAAAGGTCTCTGCAAAGAGCAAGCTAAATCCATCTGAAGATCCGCCATTTTGCATCGAATTATCCCATATAAAAAATACAATTAGACCTAATAGAATATATAGTATCCAACGTTTCATATTACTCTCCTAAACGCCATAATACATATCTATCTTAATCGCGGTCAAAAATATCTCTTGTATAAACTTTATCCTTCACATCTTCTAAGCTCTTATCCCAACGATTAGCGACTATAACGTCACTAACACGTTTAAAATCTTCAAAGTTGCGAATAACAGGTGAATTAAAGAAATCTTCTGCATCAAGAGTCGGTTCATAAACAACTACGGCAATACCCTTTGCCTTGATACGCTTCATTACACCTTGAATTGCAGATGCTCTAAAATTATCAGAATTCATTTTCATCGTCAAGCGATAAATGCCAACAATTTTTGGATTCTTCCCTATAATAACATCTGCAACGTGGTCTTTACGAGTTCTATTAGCATCCACAATAGCAGAGATTAAATTTTGTGGAACATCATTATAGTTTGCTAATAATTGTTTCGTATCTTTTGGCAAACAATATCCACCATAGCCAAAGGATGGATTATTATAGAAGTCTCCAATGCGAGGATCTAAACAAACGCCATTGATGATTTGGCTTGTATTAAGGCCACGAACCTCAGCATAAGAGTCTAACTCATTAAAGTATGCAACGCGCAATGCCAAATACGTATTAGCAAATAATTTAATTGCTTCTGCTTCTGTTGAGTCCGTATATAATTGAGGTACATGTTCCTTAATAGCACCATCAGCTAATAGTTGTCCAAAACGACGGGCCCGTTCAGAGTCTTCCCCTACCACAATACGAGAAGGATGTAAATTATCATATAAAGCTTTACCTTCACGTAAGAACTCTGGAGAGAAAATCAAGTTCTCCGTGTCGAATTCTTTACGCATTTGAGCTGTATACCCAACTGGTACTGTTGACTTGATAACCATAA
>OGHZ01001007.1_pt1 | contig 13754 bp, 13 predicted proteins | sample 1571661 | NCBI WGS metagenome assembly OGHZ01 (sample SAMEA2582040, study PRJEB24529) | metagenome | biome: Human gut stool | place: China | collected 2011 | reverse complement strand
TCCATCCTCTGCCTTATTGCAGTCGATTCGTAAAAGCATATTATCATTAGAACGTGAAACACATTACAGCCTCCTGCCGCATTTGGGACAAAATTCGAAGTCCTCTGTAGTTGTATATCCACAATTGCTGCATCTTTTTATTGTGCTTCCACTTCCATTTTCAAAGCCGTAACCATACTGCGGATTTACACGCTGCAAATGCTGTGGCAATATCTTCACGTCCTCGCCTCTTGCTATCCTGCGTCCTATTTCCGGATCAAGCTCGTAAAGCGCATTACAGCATGTGGTCTGCACATAGTAGTGCCTGTTCCATTTAAAACACGGAATGAAAAACAGTGACAGCACCATGTATGTCATATACACCTGATACCTGCCATACCTGCCACATTTATCGCAGGTAATGACCTGATTGAAGTCAAAGTCCTTCCTGCCGTCCGTTATTCCCATCATAAAAAACATATATGATGCCTCCGTTTATCTGTGCCATAGTCCCCAGAAGTCTCCAAGCGATTCTCTCGTATGAAATCCTCGCTCATCTTCAACCACCGGTATTGATTTGGCATCCATTTTCTCTATATTTACATAAGTACCCTGACTCACCATTGCAAATACCCTGTCTATCTGCTCCTCTGTACCCTGTATTTCCATAAATACCGAGCCGTCAGGGTCATTTCTCACCCAGCCTGTTGCGCCAACGCTTTCTGCCGCGTGCTCTGTTCTGTAGCGGAAACCTACTCCCTGCACAGAGCCGTACACTCTTATCTGCTTTCTGATGATTTTGCTGTCGTAATCACTCATATGCACTCACTTCCCTGATACACATTATTTTCAGTCTACAACAGTCCTGCAAACAGCCGCATAATTGACTGCCCCAGCCTGCGTCTTGCACTTCTTCCGGTTCTGTACTTCTCCGTCACCTCCGCAGACTCAGTGAAAAGCCTGATAAAATCATCCCTGGTTTCCTGCACCACTTCACAATCCGCCATGAAACAGCCATTTTCAAAATGGTGATAAAGGCTTCTGTAGTCAAGATTTATGGTACCGCAGGTTGCCATTATATCGTCTGCCACACTCATCTTTGCATGGCAAAAGCCCGGTGTCCACTCAAAAATCCTCACACCATGCTTCACAAGCTGGTTGTAGAAGGAGCGTGTCACGCTGTATATTGGTTTCTTATCAGGTATGCCCGGCGTGATGATGCGCACGTCAACTCCACGCTTGGCGGCAAGTGTCAGCGCATGGCTCATCTCATCGGTAATGATAAGGTAAGGAGTAATAAACCAGCAATAACGCTGTGCCTTGTTTGCCGTGCTGATATAGACATCCTCCCCCACCTGCTCGTTATCGAGAGGGCTGTCTGCATATGGCTGGATAAATCCACTCTGTTTTGCCTCATAATCATAGTGCAGCAGATATTGCGATACATCCACCTCGCGCGGCACCTTGCGCTCTGATGCATTCCACATCTCGAGAAATGCGATGGTTAACGACTTGACTGCATCTCCCTCGAGCCTGATTCCCGTATCCTTCCAGATTCCGTATGGGTGTGTCACGTTGAAGTACTCATTTGCCAGATTATAGCCGCCGGTATATGCGATTTTTCCATCAATTACCGTGATTTTTCTATGGTCACGATTGTTTAAAAACATGTTAAAGGCAGGTGCAACCGGGTTGAACACCCTGCATTTGATGCCAAGCTTCTCCATCTTTTCCGAGAAATCCCTGTCTATGAAAAAGATTGAGCCCATATCATCATAAAACACCCTTACCTCGACTCCTGCCTGCACGCGCTCCGTGAGTACCTTCTGGATACGGTGCCACGATTCCTTGTCCTCTATGGCGTGATACTCCATAAAAATAAATTTCTTAGCCTTTGATAAATCGCTAAGCTGCGCTTCAAGTCCCTTTGATTCCTGGTCATAATATGTTACATCCGTGTTCTGATATACCGGATAAAGTGCATTTTTGGCCAGGTATGTTGAAATCCCCGCTGCCTGTGGCACCTTTTCATACATATCGGATAGTATGTCTGCGTTTTCAGGCAGACATGGAAGAAGCATGGAATCCACCTCTTCAAACCGTGCACGCATCTTATTCGGTGCGCCGTTTAGTCCGACTAACAGGTAAAGCGACACTCCCATTATCGGAAATGCCAGTATCAGTATAATCCATGGTGTAGTCATGGATGCGGTCTGCTCACGATTGTACAGTCCGAGCACAAGTATGATCGCCAGGACGCTTGTGGTCGTATTTATCGCTGCCGCATATTCATTTAGCCTTGTAAACATATAGACCATGAAAACTGCCTGCAATAATATCGCAAGCGCTGAAAAAAACATTCTCTTTAAACCATTCTGTGTTTTTTTAGTTCCCTCGTAGGTTTTTTCCTTCATCTATTATGCCTCCATTATCTTACTGTCTGTAATACCAAACCTCTCCATACATTTTTAGCCACCTTCTTATTTAAGAAGCCATTCAATTTCCTCTTTATAAGGAGGAATAGTCTTCTTCGCAGAGCCCTCCTCACAAAGCCATGGTGTTTCCAGAATCTTTGGTACATTTGCAAAGGTCTCATCATGCACCAGGCGGTGCAGTGTATCATAGCCGATGGTTCCCTTGCCTATATTTGCATGCCTGTCCTTGTGTGCTCCGAGAGGATTTAAGCTGTCATTCACATGAAATACCGCTATCTGCTCAAGCCCTATCACCCTGTCAAACTCTGCAAAAACATCATCATAATGGTTCACAATATCGTATCCTGCATCATTTACATGGCACGTATCAAAGCAGACACGCAGCCTTTCCTTCCTGTCCACTCCATCATAGATTGCCTTAAGCTCCTCAAAAGAACGGCCTATTTCACTGCCCTTTCCTGCCATCGTCTCAAGTGCAATAAACACATCGTCATCATTCTGATTGAGCACTGTGTTAAGTCCCTTTACAATCTGTGCGATTCCAGCCTGCTCACCGGCATTTACATGACTTCCCGGATGAAGCACCAGTATGCGGCTCTTCATTGCCGCGGTCCTTACTATCTCCTTTTCCAGAAACTCCACTGCCAGCTCGTATGTCTCAGGCTTTACGGTGTTTGCAAGATTTATGATGTATGGCGCGTGGACCACTATCTCATTTATCCCATGCTCATGTGCATATTCCCAGCCTGCGTCTATGTTGAGCTCAAAGATTTCCTTTCTTCTCGTGTTCTGTGGTGCCCCGGTGTAGAGCATAAACACATTCGCACCATATGACGCTGCTTCCCTGGCTGATGCCAGAAACATATCTTTTCCTGCCATGCCTACGTGACAGCCTAATTTTATATCACTCATATTTTTCCTCTGTTTCATTGAATCTATATATCTATTATTTCTACTATAACACTACATCCCTGATAACTCTATCTAAATATTCTAAATTTTTACTAAACATGGTAAAAGCCATTGACATAGTATCAAAAACTACATATACTATTCTTTGCAACCACATATATTAATGGAATATAATTGCAATGTATGTGATGCATAACTACAGTTAACCAATTATTATAGAAATACGAGGGTAAATATGTTTGAAATAATTGTTGACTCTGCGGCAAACATTCCTGCAGAGCTATGTAAAAAATTTAAAATCAAGGTGCTATCATTTGTAAACCTTGTCAACGGAAAGGAAATGACCTGCTTTGAGCCTGACCTCACACCGGAACAGGAGCGGGCAAAGGGAAAGGAATACTATGATGCTATAAGAGAAGGTGCCGAGGTAAAGACCGGACTTATCAGCAGCGGAATCTTTGAGGATACCTTCAGGGAAATCATTGAGGCTGACAAGGATATCCTGTATTTCTCCCTCAGCAAAAACATAAGCGGCAACTACAACTCAGCCCGTGTCGCTGCCGAAGCTGTCCTTGATGAGTGCAATAATGGCAGGAAAATCCGCCTGGTGGATTCATTAAATGCTTCCCTCGGACAGGGACTACTCGCAATATACGCCAGCGAAATGCGTGAAAAAGGCATGAGCTTTGATGAGGTGGCTGACACGATAGAAACCTATCCAGCCAGATTAAATGGTGTGTTTACAGTGGGGAATTTAAAGTATCTTGCCAGAACCGGCAGATTAAGCGGAACCACCGCTTTGGTTGGCAACATGCTAAGCATCAAGCCTATCCTAAGGGGCAGCAAGGACGGATATATTGTACAGTTCAGAAAATGTCGTGGCCGAAAAGCCGTATTAAATGAGCTTGTCAATCTGTTATGCGACAACATTACAGACCCTGAAAATCAGATTATCGGAGTGGCACATGCTGACGCATATGAAGATTCGCTCTATGTGATTGAACAGATTAAAAAGCGCATAAAGGTGCGCGATGTGATAAATACCACCTATGATTTCTGCACCGGAAGCCATGTTGGTCCGGAAGCTTTAGCAGTATTTTTCATGGGAAAGGACAGAGAATTGGGAGCCTGATATCAGGCTCCCATTAATATTCTGGTTCAAATACTAAGCTGCAGCTTTCTCGTCTTTTGACTTCTCACAGAGCTTCTTCACACCCTGAATTGCAACAAGCACACCAAGGATGAGCAGTAATACTGCGAATATAAGCTGTAATGAATTTCCAAGGTCAAGTCCTACAGAGAATAATGCCTTTGTAAGCTTGTAGATTGTCATGCCAAGTGCAGTAAATGTAACTGCCATCATGAATACCATTGGAATCCAGAGCATGCAGCCCTGACGCTTTGTCTTCTTTAAGAATACTGCGCAGGCAACAAGTGCAAGTACTGATAAGAGCTGGTTAGCTGAACCAAACAGTGGCCAGATCTCTGCATAGCCTACCTTTGTAAGCATATATGCAAGTACCAGTGTGATGATTGTTGCAAAGTATTTGTTTGTCATCAGCTTGACAAATGGGCTCATATTGTCATCATCTGTGTCTGAATCAAGCCAGAACTCCTGGAATGACAGACGTCCGACTCTGGCTACTGAATAAAGTGATGTCAGAGCGACGGATGATACGGCAAGGTTAATCAGTGTGAACACAAGTGAGTGTGGTAAACCGATTGCTGACAGGAAGTTTGCGATAGCTCCTGCAAAAATCTGTGGCTGTGTTGTAAGTCCCTGAGCTGCTGCCTCTCCCTTACCAAATGATGCTACTGCGATAAGTGCAAGGATTGCAAGCATACTCTCCATAAGCATGGCGCCGAATGAAACAGGAAGCATGTTCTTCTCATTCTTTATCTGCTTAGAAGCAGTACCTGATGATACAAGTGAATGGAAACCTGAAACTGCACCACAGGCGATTGTTACGAATAAGATTGGGAACAGATACTGTTGATTTCCGTTTGCATCAGGGATTGCAAATGCTGTGAAAGCCTCAAGGTTACAAGCAGGATTTGCAACAAATACACCGATTACCGCACCTACAATCATGAAAATTAACAGGTAGCTGTTAAGGTAATCACGTGGCTGAAGCAGTGCCCATACAGGTGTAACACTGGCTATAAGTATATATGCAAATATAATTATGTGCCATACGCTAAGGTTTAAATACATAGGGAAATTAAGTCCCAGTGCTATAGCTACAATAAGTAATGCGATTGCAACAAGTGTGTTAATCCATTTGTTGAACTTAGAGTATTTAAGGAATAATCCAAGTGCAACTGCCTCTATGATGAAAAGCATTGATGTAGTTGCAACTGCTCCGTTGGCTACAACCTTTGTAACCTCGCCTGCTTTATCAGCGGCAAAGCCATTGAAGGTTCCGGCTACGACATCTGCGAAGGCTGCAACAACAAGTATACAGAACAGCCAGCAGAATAACAGGAATAATTTCTTTCCTAATTTACCGATGTACTCCTCGATGATGTAACCGATTGTACGACCCTTGTTCTTAACTGAAGCGTACATAGATGCAAAATCCTGAACAGCTCCAAAGAATACACCACCAATTAATATCCAAAGCAGAACCGGAAGCCATCCGAAAATAGCTGCCTGAATTGGTCCGTTGATTGGGCCTGCACCTGCAATAGATGCAAACTGATGTCCGAATACTACGTTGGTATCGGCCGGTACATAGTCCACTCCATCCTCCATCTCATAGGCAGGAGTCTTGGCATTTGGATCAATGCCCCATTTGTTTTGCAGATAACGGCCATATAATAAGTATGCTCCACCGAGCACAACAATGGCTATTACCATCATTAAGATTCCACTCATATTTTTACCTCTTTCTTTTGTTTATCCTAATTTTATTTGTATATTATATTTACTCTTTTTTTAACAAATTTCAATAAATATTTTATACATAATTTATTTTTAATTTCTATAATTTTTGTTTAATTTACCAATCGGTTATAATAGGTATTCATTCTCTTTATGCTGTCTTTGTCTCAGCGGCTTCTTCTGCCTTTTTAGCAGCCATTTTGTCCTTTAATGCAAAGGCTCCGGCAAGCAGTGTTCCTGAGATTGAATGCCATGTACATGACACTGCACAGATGATGGCTGATTCAGGTGTTGAAGCAAACTGTGCTGTAGTTGTTGCAAGGTTTGTGGCAAGACCGGCATTCTGCATACCAACCTCGATAGAGATGGTTCTCTTCTTGGCTGTGTTCATGCCTACCAGCTTTCCTGCACCGTATCCGAGCAGATATCCAAGTCCGTTATGTAACAGAACTGCCGCAAAAATTACCACTCCTGATGTAAAGAACTTTGAGCCCTGTGATGATACAACACCACCTACAACAAATGCCAGACCAAGCACCGCAATACCCGGCATAACCTTCTGAGCCTCAGCAAATGCCTTTTTCTTTCCAAGCAGGTAGTTGAGTAAAAATCCAACCGCTACAGGAAAGATTACAGTCTCAATGATTGACACAAACATCGGAAGCGCCTTGATTGAGACATGTGTTCCGCTTGCAAGCAATGATACCAGAAGCGGTGTCATAAATGGTGAGAGCAATGTGGAAACTGTTGTCATTCCAACTGAGAATGCCACATCACCACCGCAGAGGTATGACATAATGTTTGAAGAAACACCACCAGGACAGCAGCCTACGAGGATAAGTCCAAGTGCGATTCCGTCAGGCAGATTCAATGCCTTTGAGATACCAAATGCGAGAAACGGCATGATAAGATACTGTGCGATTGCACCTACACATATATCAAATGGTCTCTGTGCAAGTATCTTAAAATCCTGTGTTGTAAGTGTAAGTCCCATACTAAACATGATGATTCCGATAATGATTGACTGACATGTGAACTTGTTGGATACCGGATCCACAAACAGCATCTGATTTACCCAGGCCATCAGATTCGGAACCAGAAATGTGACTACGGCGATTGCTATGACAACTATCGATGTGTAGTCTGATAAAAATTTACTTACTTTTTGTAATGCTTTCATTGTAAGCCTCCTTAACATTTTTCTGCTCACTAAAACTCTTTTATGGAATTAAAAAATCCCTTTCCAGATTGACATAATCTGAAAAGGGACGAAATAATCCGCGTTACCACCCTGATTCCACAGTGTATTACTGTGACACTCTGCATACCAGCATATGCTTTCCATATAACGGTGGACACCGGCGAGGTTTACAGACACACTTAATGCTTTCAGCCCGCTTCTTAGAGAGGATATTCCAATCTGACCATTGCCTGTTCGCACCGCCCACAGGCTCTCTGAAAATAAATACAGACCGGACATTGTTCTCATCAACGAATTTTGGTGAACATATTTATTTAAATCTTGTTTTGTATTATAGCCCTCTGACACTATATGTCAAGAGAATGATACAAATTTGTACTATAACATTTATTTATAGCTTTTATTCATGTGCTTTATTCTTATTATTATTCGTAATCTTTGTTGTTATACTCATCATTCCATGACTGCTGTTGTGATGTACCGTAGGAATTTTGAGCATCCCCGCCCTGAGCTGCGCCATACGGATTCTGACCATACTGCTGATTTGTGCCATTTCCGTACATGTTCTGGCCGTACTGCTGATTTGCTCCGTTTCCGTACATGTTCTGGCCGTACTGCTGGCTCGATCCGTTTCCGTACATGTTCTGACCGTACTGCTGATTTGCTCCGTTTCCGTACATGTTCTGGCCGTATTGCTGGCCGTATCCGTTTGAACCGTATGGATTATAGTAGTTATTATTACTATTGTATCCATCTCCCACATAAACAATGTTTTTGTTGAAGGCAATAATACAGACAAAAATCACATTGAGGAATATAAGTCCACAGGCAAATCCGGCTCCCTTGCCAAACGCATGTGCCAGTCCGACACAGCAGAGGATATTCATAACCAATGCCGCAATCATTGCTGCAATAATCAGAATAAGCGCAAATATCAGCATGCCCATGTGAGCCCCGATGCGGTTTCCGGCATATCCATAGGTAGAATCATAATACGACCCCATATAACTGGATGTCATAACGGAAAGTCCTGAGGCAATAATCTCATACATCAATAAAATACATCCTGCTATACTTGCGATACTTGCCACAAGATATCCCCAGAACAGCTTCTGTTTCCCTGCAATCCTGAATTTTACATATGAGCTGTAAAACGGTACAATGGCCGCCCAGCCGTGCTCTCCTGCCTTTGCATACATAATCCATGATGCAACAATTGTCAGTACCATAACTGCCAGATTGATAAACGACTTAAAGCCGTCAATCATACTCATAATAGTATAATATGTGCTCATTTTTTCTCCCTTTCATAACCAAAGTTTGTTTGTTATTCAAAGTATACATCACCATAGGTCAGAGTGCAATAATTAAAAAGCTTTTCATACACCGTTTTTTGCACCCTTGACAAACCCCTTCTTAAACAGCTATAATATCGTCAATTGAAGCATAATTACATTTCAACAGGCTTTGATGGGAACAAGTACATTTCTGCAATACTTACAGAGAGCTGCCGGCAGGTGAGAGGCGCAAGGAAAACAGATCTGGAATACATCCCGGAGCTTTGCACCGAACATCATACCGGATGGTTAAGTATCACCGGTTCGATTAATAAGCTGCAACGTATTGGCACACGTTATAGTGCCGGAGTGTTAGCAGAATCGGCTATTTTCACTATATAATATATGTCGAATAATGTGTGACAACTCACGGAGGCATTCCTGTGCGAGCAGGATGCAAATTAAGGTGGTAACGCGAGAAATCCCCCTCGTCCTTAAATGGATGAGGGGGATATTTTATTTTTCAGAATACAGATTCAACTTATCAGGAGGAAAATCATGACAATTTATGACGAATTAGTTGCCCGCGGTCTTATCGCGCAGGTAACAGACGAAAAAGAAATCAAGGAACTTATCAACAACGGAAAAGCTACCTTCTACATCGGCTTTGATCCTACAGCAGACAGCCTTCACGTTGGACACTTCATGGCTCTTTGCCTTATGAAGAGACTTCAGATGGCAGGAAACAAGCCTATCGTGCTTATCGGTGGAGGTACCGCACAGATCGGTGATCCATCAGGACGTACAGATATGCGCCAGATGATGACAACAGAGACTATCAACCACAACGTAGAATGCTTCAAGAAACAGATGAGCCGCTTCATCGACTTTGGCGAAGGAAAAGCTATCATGGTAAACAACGCTGACTGGCTGATGGACTTAAACTACGTGGATGTGCTCCGCGAGGTTGGTGCTCATTTCTCAGTAAACCGTATGCTTACAGCAGAGTGCTACAAGCAACGTATGGAAAAGGGTCTTTCCTTCCTTGAGTTTAACTACATGATCATGCAGAGCTACGATTTCTACACACTTTTCCAGAAATACGGCTGCAACATGGAGTTCGGTGGAGACGACCAGTGGAGCAATATGCTCGGTGGAACAGAGCTCATCAGACGTAAGCTTGGAAAAGATGCGTATGCTATGACAATCAATCTGCTCCTAAACTCTGAGGGCAAGAAGATGGGCAAGACACAGTCCGGTGCAGTATGGCTTGATCCTAACAAGACAACACCTTTCGAGTTCTTCCAGTACTGGAGAAACGTTTCTGATGCCGATGTTCTTAAGTGTATCAGAATGCTCACCTTCCTTCCTCTCGAAGAGATTGACAAGATGGAAAGCTGGGAGGGCGCACAGCTCAATGAAGCTAAAGAAATCCTTGCATTCGAGCTTACAAAGCTTGTTCACGGTGAGGAGGAAGCCACAAAGGCTAAAGAGGCAAGCCATGCTCTTTTCGCAGGCGGAGCCAACAATGCAAATATGCCTACAGTTACCGTTACAGCTGAGGACTTCCCTGACGGAGAGCTTGATATCATCTCTGTTTTAGTAAAAGCAGGTCTTTGCGATTCAAGAGGAGACGGCCGCAGAAATATCCAGCAGGGCGGTGTTTCTGTTGCTGATGAGAAGTTAACTGATATCTCTACAAAATACACTCTCGACGATTTCAAGGGCGAGAGTCTCAATATCAGACGGGGTAAAAAGAAATTTGCCAAGGTTGTAGCTGAATAGACAGAGAATCCCCGGTAGTAACTACCGGGGATTTTTACTTTCAGCCATATTTTATTTTGAAAATTCATTTGCAGGAAATTCATATGGCACAAATTTACTGCTACATGTAACTGTATACTCCGTTTCTCCCGAAACAGTTTTTTGTTCTGTGCCAATACCTTCTCCACAAATCCAGTATGAACCATCATTTTTTTCTATTACGGTATTCATCATTTCGGCAGGATATTCCCCATCAAACCCGGCAAGGCTGTACTTGTCCGAATTATATTGTAATCTGCCGGTCCATACTGTTCCATCATTTAACAGTGCCTCATGAAATTTTATATATCCGTCTTTAAATATCACTTACACAATACACTTTTTCCCAATCTTCTCTTGACTTCTCATTAATAAGTGAATATAATTTACCTAATTGATACATCAACGCTTTAAAGCGCTGATAAAAGGAGGAATTATCATGAAAAAGAGATCTAAAATTTTAGCTTCACTTGTTCTTGTAGGAACAATGGTTCTTGGACTTGCCGGATGTGGAGATTCCGGTTCAGCAAACGGTGGCACACAGTCAGGTAAAAACTCAGATGCCAAATATCAGGTAGGTATCTGCCAGCTCGTACAGCACGAGGCTCTCGATGCCGCTACAAAGGGCTTTGAAGACGCATTAAAGGACAAGCTCGGAGATGATGTATCCTTTGACGAGCAGAATGCCGCAGGAGATGCTTCTACATGCTCTACAATCTGCACCAAGTTCGTTACCAACGACTATGACCTTATCCTTGGAAATGCTACAGCAGCTCTTCAGGCCGCTTCAGCAGCCACAGACTCTATTCCGATTCTCGGAACATCTATCACAGACTACGCTACAGCTCTTGATATGTCAGACTGGTCAGGCACAACAGGAAAGAATATTTCAGGTACTACAGACCTCGCTCCACTCGATGAGCAGGCTAAATGCATCAAGGAGCTTTTCCCGGATGCAAAGAACATCGGTATCATCTACTGCTCATCTGAGCCAAACAGTATCTACCAGTCAACAACTATTACCAAATACCTTGAGGATGAGGGATACACTGTAAAAGAGTACACCTTCTCAGACTCAAATGATGTTGCTGCAGTAACACAGAGCGCATGTGATGCATCTGATGCAATCTACATCCCAACAGACAACACAGCAGCTTCATGTACAGAGGCTATCAACAATGTAGCTTCACAGGCTAAGAAACCTATCTTTGCAGGTGAGGAAGGAATCGCTAAGGGCTGTGGTGTGGCAACACTTTCTATCAGCTACTATGACCTTGGATACACAACAGGTGAGATGGCTTACGATATTCTTGTAAATGGTACAGACGTCAAAACTATGGAAGTTAAGAGCGCTCCTAAGTTCACTAAGGAGTACCTTCCGGACCGCGCCAAGGAGCTTGGAATCACAGTTCCTGACGGCTATGAGGAAATCTCAGCTGAATAAACAGCTGCACTATGGAGGTATTTAATAAAATGATTCTAATGAATTATTTTGCAACCTTAAATCCGGTTGCATTCACCAATGCCCTTCCGGGCAATATAGCCCAGGGGCTGATTTGGGGTATCATGGCACTCGGTGTTTACATCACCTTCAGACTGCTGGACTTCGCAGATCTGACGGTTGATGGCTCATTTGCAACAGGTGGTGCCGTAACCGTTATGATGACGATTAACGGCTACAATATCTGGGTTTCACTGCTTTGCGCATGTATTGCCGGTCTGCTCGCAGGACTCTGCACTGGTCTCTTACATACAAAGCTCGGCATTCCTCCGATTCTGGCAGGAATCCTTACACAGATAGCTCTCTACTCTATCAACTTAAATATCATGCAGCGCCACGCCAACCAGGCACTTAGCGCAGATAAATATAATCTGGTGCTTTCATCGCGTAACCTGACACATGCGATAATTGTCGGCGTGATTTTCTCGATTGTAATTATCGCGGTGCTTTACTGGTATTTCGGAACAGAGCAGGGCTCTGCTATCCGTGCCACAGGCTGCAACCCTGCAATGAGCAAGGCTCAGGGTATCAACATCGACAACATGAAGCTCATCGGTCTTGCGCTTTCAAATGCAATTGTAGCGCTCTCAGGCGGCCTGCTTTCACAGTACTCAGGCTTTTCCGATGTAAACATGGGCCGTGGTGGAATCGTCATCGGTCTTGCCGCAGTTATCATCGGTGAGGTGCTCGGCGATGCAATCCTCGGAAAGCACATGAATTTCATGGGAAAACTTATCTTTGTCATATTTGGTGGAATTGTTTACTACATTGTAATCGGAATTGTTCTGTGGCTGCAGATGCCAAGTGATGACTTAAAGCTCTTCACTGCAATCATCGTGGCAATTTTCCTTGCGGTGCCTTACCTGAAGGGCAAGAGCAAGGCCTCCTTCAAAAAGGCCGGCAAACGCTCTGCCGCAGCACTTAACGCAAAGGAGGGCAAATAAATGCTAGAGATTAGAAACGTACATAAAACCTTCAATCCGGGCACAATCAATGAAAAGCATGCCCTTAATGGTGTAAACCTAAAGCTTGAGGAGGGCGATTTCGTCACTGTTATCGGTGGAAACGGTGCCGGAAAATCGACCATGCTCAATGCCGTTGCAGGCACATGGCCTGTGGACGATGGTTCAATTCTCATTGATGGAGTGGATGTCACAGGACTCCCTGAGTTCAAGCGTGCATCATTTCTGGGACGTGTGTTCCAGGATCCAATGACAGGAACTACCGCAACCATGCAGATTGATGAAAACCTCGCACTTGCCGCTCGCCGCGGAAAGCGCCGTGGTCTTGGCTGGGGTATTACAAAGGCTGAAAAGGAGCAATTCCACGAGCTTTTAAAGGAGCTTGACCTGGGACTCGAGGATCGAATGACCTCAAAGGTTGGTCTGCTCTCAGGTGGACAGCGTCAGGCTGTTACACTGCTCATGGCTTCACTCCAGAAGCCGAAGGTGCTGCTTTTGGATGAGCACACCGCCGCTCTCGACCCAAAGACAGCCGCAAAGGTGCTTACTCTCACAGACAAAATCATCAAGGAGAACAGCCTGACAGCCATGATGGTCACACACAACATGCGTGATGCCATCGCTCACGGCAACAGACTCATCATGATGAATAACGGACAGGGTGGCCTTAATATATCAGGCGAGGAAAAGAAAAACCTCACTGTGGAGGATCTGCTCATGAAGTTTGAGGAGGTTTCCGGCGAGGAATTTGCTTCTGATAAAGCTTTGCTTGGATAGCCATATCTCTATACTAACCAGAA
>OGHZ01000999.1_pt1 | contig 13952 bp, 8 predicted proteins | sample 1571661 | NCBI WGS metagenome assembly OGHZ01 (sample SAMEA2582040, study PRJEB24529) | metagenome | biome: Human gut stool | place: China | collected 2011 | reverse complement strand
AGATCTCCACCATAAAATTTCTGATTACAGAAGTTGATGATTCGGGGATGGCATCGATAATGTTCCCGTAACAAGGTCTGTGGTACATTTGGAATAACTTTGCAGACAGATTGCAAAAAACTCATATTGGCACAATCATATTCCGGTTTAATTAGGCACGCATTAGCGATAAAGTTTAGCGTTTCCTTATTTTCTTCCGTGACCACATTGGGAAGTTGCATGGTGTCGCCGACAATGATTGCATTTTTAGCACATGACAAAGCTAAAGCTCCGGTTTCAACGGAAACCTGCGACGCTTCGTCCATAATGATATAATCATATATAGCATCTCGTTGCAGACTGCTTAATGATGAAAAGGTTGTACTTAAGATAATAGGGTATTCTTTTTGTACCTCTCGCCAATTATTTTTTAGATCAGGGAGCGTAAAGATGGGCTTGTCATGATTATTGCCATAGGTATGAAATAACTGATTCTTTAGATGTTTCATTGATGTATCGGCCATTTGTCTAGCCATTTCTGCTGCATCTTTGTTGGCAAGCTCCTTTTCTAATGTGTCTATTTCGACTTCCAGCTCTGCATACTTTGTTTGGTAGAATAAGATTTGGAAGTCGGCGATAATCAAACTCATCTCCCGTTTATAGAAACCTTTATCGGGGATTTTACAAATCGCTTTGCTCCTGAATTTAAAGAATAACCATTTCAACCGTTGAATAAAAGCTGCTATTCCCCGAAGACTTGATGATTGTTCTTTTTCTGCAAATTGCTGACATTCATTCCATAAATTCAGAAGGTCTGCCGAGCTGGAACTTTTCCGTTGTTGGAGAGTAAATTCTTTTGTTCCGAACTCTTGCAGATAATGTTGCCACTCTATTTTTAAAGCTTGTATTTCCTGTCTTGCCATGGCAAGGCGTTCCTGTTTGGAAAATATGCTTTTTAGTTCTTCTGTCTGATGATGTATCTGATTGAGAAATTGAGGTTGGTCGGCATCCGCATCATGCCATGACTCAAAGTTCTCCGGATATTGTTTTTCCTCTTCTTGAGTCTCGATGAATTTCTCTTTGTTAGCTGTGCTGCCAAGCAATGCAACAATGAATCCCATATCGTATTTGGATAACTTCTCAAGTACATTGACAATGGCGGAGTTATTATTAGATACTACCTGAACAGTCTTACCACGCACAAGGATATTGGCAATGATGTTCAGAATCGTTTGGGTCTTTCCAGTTCCCGGAGGTCCTTGTACAACACTGATTTGATTCTCAAAAGCTGCCTGGACTGCTTTTTGCTGGCTTGCATTACAACCGAAAGGAAAAATCAAGGTTGAGGCAGTCCGGGTCTGCATTTTATATTTTTGAGGATTCAGATATACAGCAATAGCTCTGTTGTTTGCGATGAAATGAATCTTTTCATATTGTTTTGCCAATAGCTTCGTTCCGTCATCAGCTTTCAATTCGTTCGCATCGGCAACTTTCTTCAAATATTCGAATATACTTTTCGAACGACTCTCTCCCAAGCATGATTCGATAATTTCTAAGTCCTTTTCTCTGTAATCATACTCTTTACCATTCAGAAAACGAATGTGCCAATAGTTGTGTGATCCGGCCTTAAAAATAGATAAGGCTTTGATGTTTGATAAAGTTCTCCCTTTACTGATTATTTGATAATTATTGGGGTCCGGTTTGTCCGGATCAGTCAGCCAAAGGACATTTTCTTCTTTGTAAGTATACGCACTGGGAACATTCCGGAATACTACCTTATAGTTGCCATTATGATTTTGGCAGCTTTCTATTTCGGGAGTCTTGATTTGACCTTTTATAATAATCAGATTTTCGGAAGTATCTATCATAGGCTTGTGTGTAAATATAATAAGTCGTGCTGCTGTTTTTATTTATTATTTTGGATATAAAAGTAAGAATATTTTCCAGAATATCAAAACTGAAGTAGAAAAAACAGTGAATGACTTTATTCAGCTTTGTATTGTTATAAATATAGAGTGAGATTCGGTTTGGGAGTATTGAACGTGATAAAAGAGATTTGTTTTGCCAATGAAATCATTATCTTTGCAAGGTATATATTAATGAACGAGGAGGATATTATGCTTGCATACACATATATTGAACACGGAAAGTTTGAATTGCAGGAGAAAGCGAGACCGGAAATAAAGGATTCACGGGATGCAATTGTACGTGTAACACTTGGTAGTATTTGTACGAGTGATCTTCATATAAAACATGGTAGTGTGCCGCGTGCTGTACCTGGAATAACTGTCGGGCATGAGATGGTAGGTGTAGTAGAACAAGTGGGGGCTGATGTCACTTCGGTGAAGCCTGGTGACAGAGTGACTGTGAATGTCGAAACTTTCTGCGGTGAGTGTTTTTTCTGTAAGCATGGATATGTGAATAACTGTACTGATCCTAATGGCGGTTGGGCTTTAGGTTGTCGAATTGATGGCGGTCAGGCGGAATATGTCAGAGTTCCTTATGCGGATCAAGGTTTGAACCGTATTCCGGATACTGTGAGTGATGAGCAAGCCTTGTTTGTCGGTGATGTACTTGCAACAGGTTTTTGGGCAGCACGTATCTCGGAAATTACCGAGGAAGATACTGTTCTGATTATCGGTGCCGGACCTACCGGGATTTGTACTTTGTTGTGTGTGATGCTGAAGAAGCCAAAACGCATTATTATCTGTGAGAAGTCTCCTGAAAGAATTCGGTTTGTCCGCGAGCATTATCCTGATGTGTTGGTGACTGAACCGGAAAATTGCAAGGATTTTGTTCTCAAGAACAGTGACCATGGTGGAGCAGATGTTGTTTTGGAAGTGGCAGGGGGTGACGATTCCTTCCATTTGGCTTGGGATTGTGCCCGTCCTAATGCCATTGTCACGATTGTAGCCCTCTATGATAAACCACAACTTCTTCCTTTACCTGATATGTATGGCAAGAATTTGGTTTTTAAAACAGGTGGAGTGGATGGCTGCGATTGTAACGAGATTCTCAAGCTGATTGAGGAAGGTAAAATTGATACTACTCCTCTTATTACACATCGATTTCCGTTGAATGAGATTGAGGAGGCCTATCGTATCTTTGAAAACAAATTAGATGGAGTTGTTAAAGTAGCTATATCAGGAAATAAATAAAAATAGAATTTGTGTATGAAGAATATACTGATAGTAAGTAATAATGATATGTGCCGCAGTCGTATGGCACAGGAAATTTTGAACTCCTTCGGTAGAGGGATGAAGATTAGTACTGCCGGTATTTTGGCTGGAAATTCTGTCCCTGACGTTGTTTGCCAAGTGATGGAACAAAATGGATATGACTTTTCGCGTAGAAAGCCCTGTGACGTTGCGACGTATGCCCAACAGACGTGGGATTATGTCATTACCCTTTGTTCGGAAGCGGAGGAAGTGCAAAAGGAAATGCAGGGGGTAGTGAGAAAATACGTTTCTTTCAACTTTACAGATCCCTTTCAGGGAGGAATTCATGTAGAAGATGAGCAGGAAGAACGGGTTAGGGCACTATATGACATCATGCATAAAGAACTGTATGAGTTCTTTCGAAGTGAATTGATGGAAAAGTTGTTACCTCGCTGTTCCTGTGGCGCAAATACGTATTGTAGGTGTGAGTAGGAATATAAGTAAAATCATATATGTACATCATCCGGTGATGGTGGCAGATCTGTGTCATTTTGAACGCGAAGTTGCCAGAAAGCAATAGCGGATGCGGCGGCTACATTGAGAGAATCGACACCGTTTGCCATAGGAATGCGGACTACATAGTCCGCCTCATTGATTGTTTCGTTTTGAAGACCATCCCCCTCTGTTCCCATTACGATGGCTAACTTGGGTTCGGTTGCTAAGATAGGATTATCGATAGAGATTGATTTCTCCGTGAGTGCCATAGCGACTGTACGGAAACCCTGTTTACGCAACTCATTGGGAGAACCGTCCAACCAAGTCCATGGTATCAGGAAGACAGAACCCATCGAAACCCTGACTGCACGTCGGTTTAACGGATCACAAGAATTGCGTGTTAATAATATAGCATCTATCCCCAAGGCGGCTGCGGAACGGAAGATGGCTCCGATATTAGTAGCGTCTACCACGCCCTCAATGACTACGATCCGTCGAGCTTTCCGACACACCTCCTCTACACTTGGTAGTGCCCGACGACGCATGGCACAGAGGACACCGCGCGTCAGTGTATATCCGGTCAATGTGGCAAGTAACTTTCTTTCACCGGTATAGACAGGTATATCACCACAACGTTCAATGATGCCAGCGGCATCACCAGTGATATGCTTCTGTTCACACAAGAGGGCTAAAGGCTCATAACCAGCATTCAGAGCTACATGGATAACTTTGGGGCTTTCTGCAATAAGCAATCCCTTATCAGGCTCGATACGATTCCGTAATTGAGCTTCGGTGAGGGTACTGAATATTTCTACTCCGGAGTCTGTTAAGGATGATATTTCTATAATGGGCATAGTGATTTCTTTAAACGATCTATTTTATTGCAGCAATGATAGTATGCGCTTCTTACTTACCGATGCAGCATATTTACATCACTGATTATCAGCGACTATTCATTTTAATCGGTACAACCTCTGTTTTGACAAATACAAAGAATGTGTGGACAAATGCAAACCATTGTATTTCATGGTTTTGCATATACGTGTTGTACCGCCTCTTCTCAGCTCTTTTGTGGAATGTCCGCTATCAGATTCAATGTATTGGATGATAGGGCATTTCCGCAGGTATGTTCCAGAACGCTTGTTAAATGCAAAGGTAGTGGTTTTCTTGGGATTTCTGTGGTTTACGGTTGATTTTTATTCTTTGAAGGGTGTTGGATGGTGGAAAATTGGTCATAAGACCGGCTATCTTTTGTGGAATATTTATGATTCGCTTGAAAAAATGTGGGGAAATAGGTGAATTCGTTGGAAAAAGTGTAACAGATCTGATTTGTTCACATGAAAAAGTGTTGAATTATATATGTGGTAGTATCTCTTAAGGTACAGATAAATTATACCTTTTCTAATATAATATCATGTCTTACGAGGGGTGGCAAAATCCCTTTTTGAAAAAATACCCCTGTCACAGTTATCTGTACAGGGGTAAATCTTATTATCAGGACATTATGACAAGTTTTAAATCTACTAATAGAAAATATCTTATAATCTTATTCATTTGGTTTCATAAGTAATATTTAATTCTTTGAATATTCGCAGTAAATTTTTCTCGGATTTCTTTACGTCTGTACGATCAGAAGCTGTTGTCGTAGTTTCTAAATATGACTTTAATCGTTTTAATATCTCAAAGCATGACTGTATAAATATTTCTTGTTCTTTATGACTTAATTCTTTATAAAAGCGCTCATAGAATGGATAATAATTTTGTGCTACACGATAGGGGTAGTATCTAACTTCTGTTTTATGTTTAGGATCCATTAGTATAGAATGTGCATAACTAAATGCTTGCATGCATGTTGCTTTTGTTCCAAACTTTATTTCATTTTCTATAATAAAACGAGCATAGTGATTATCTATTTGATAGGTATCAAAATTCTCTATTTTTTTAGCAAAAGAATATGCTGTATCAAAATATATTTGTGCTTGTTCATAATCATATTCAGATAATTTTACAATGGCATATTGAAGCCAAAAATGTGGATTCTTATTGCACGAAGAAAGTGGCTTGATGTTTTCATAATACCTCAATATATTATGTTTATAGTTTGCATCATCTTTGTTTATGGTTTGTTGTATGTTGGTAAACATCATCATATTTTTTAAAATTCTTTTTATTTTTTCGTCATGACGATGTGCATTAAGATTACGGAAGATAGATAGCATAACATCCACAACGATTGTTGAATCAAATATTTGTTGTAATAAGACTTGGGATATTATTGAAGATTTTGATTTTATTGAATAGGTGTTAAAATCAACAAATTCTCTGACATGAGGATCTTTTTGAAAACTTGGACTATTTAATTGAGACATATTTAGACTGTATGCTAAATCCTCTAAATCAAGATCTAATTTTGATACCCTAGCAATTAGTATAAAAAGTATGGCTTCATAATAGCCATTTCGTTTTCTTATTGACGTGATTAATTTCTGAAAACTCTCTAAGATAGTTTTTGAATTGAGTAATTTAAGAATGATATTTTTAATTTGCCCTTTACATACTGTTTTAATATAATCCTCTTTTCTATCAATTCGTTCAGCGGAGAATTTATTCCAAAATCCATAATGGTCTAATATGTTTACAAATTGCTTAATTTCATTAGAGTCAAGTCTATTAAGGTCTATATTGTGAAAGTCTCCAAATAAATCACACAGACTGTTGTAATAAATATCATTCATTGCGCTGCGTTCTGAAAGAATCAAAATTTGATTTGTTCTATGTATTTTTAATTCTTTCAAACAGTCTATGTATGACATATAGTCATCAAAAACAAGTATATGTTGGCCTTCCTTTTGGCAAATTTGTTCTATTTCACGATTGTATGTGGTATAATATTTATTGAATCTCAATACATTGTATCCTTCTTTAGATAAGAAAGCGGTTAATGTTGTCATGAAAATACTTTTCCCATTACCTAGGTCCGAATGTATAAGAATATTATGCTCTCCTGTTTTGATTAAATTAATAACTTCTTCATGTTTGCTTCTATGTATGGAATATACAAAATCAGTTGGATTGATAGTTGAATAATACAGATTATCAATGTTGTATTCCCCACGAACTAATAAGTTAAACTCATCTATGTCCAATATTGAAGAAGGAAAATCTTTTATTTTAGGTTTACTAAAGCATAGATAGCTATCTGGCAATTTTGTTATATGTACATGATTTTTCTTGATTTCATTTATATGTTCTGTGAGTTTTTTAATGCCAATAGGAAACGGCATCCCAAATGTTTTGATAAGCGCTTGCTCAGTTTTTGATGCTTGCTCGCTTATTATAAAAAAAGTTTTATCTATTAACTTCGGGGTTAAATATACTATACGTTGTAAATCCAAATCATACTGCATAGAATATCCAATGAAAATTATTGATTTTGCAGTTTGTAAATCGCTTCTAAAAAGGGTTAACCATTCGCTTTTATTAAAGTCTTCAGTTAAATAACTGACATTTGTTAATTTGAATTCGCTATTAAGCTTTTCTTGGGTAAGTCTTTTAATGTCTCCATTTATGTGTATACAGAGATTTGACTTGTTTTTAAAATCATTTGGTCTATCAGATAATGTGACAGATTGTATTTTCTTTTTGTTCTTCTCACAGGCTAATTCAAAAACATTATCATAATTAGTTGTATAGATGCGTTGCCAATTAATTTGTGCTATAATTTCCTGTTCAGGAGTAACATCTATTGCTGTATATTCTTTACGCAAAAACTCGATTAAATCGATTTCGCTTTTAGCGCTTTGATAAATTCGTGAAGCTATTCCTAAATCATTTGTGAAATCTTTTTCTTCAAAATCGCATTCCGCTAATAATTTATGTGCAAGTGGAGTTGCTGTCTCGATTTTTTTATTCCCCTCATTAATTGCTCCAAGTGAAAAACCAGAACCAATAAATAATATGGCATCACCATCTAATGCATGAATAATTGCTTCTCTAATTTCCATAAAATCGTTTATTTAAAATTATGCTTGCAAAAATACGAAATAATCCTGATTATTGAATATAATTCACTATATTTGCACTACAAAATCACATCAAAGAATGAAATTGAATAGAATAAAGGCTGTCCTTTTGGAAAAAGGCATTTCTCAAACATGGTTGGCGAAGAAGCTTGATAAAAGTTTCAGTATGGTAAATGCTTATGCTTGTAATAGGATTCAACCAAATTTAGAGACCTTGCAACAGATAGCAGAGATATTGCAGGTCGATTTGAAGGATTTGATAACCGACAAAAAGGATAGGTGATATGAAACAGTTTTCGGAAGCTACACGGGTGCAGATGCCTGCAATGGTTCACCTCACCCGAATAGGATATACTTACTTCGGCAAGTTGAGTGAAGATAAGAATGGCACGGTCTATGACAGTGACACGAATATTCTTTTGCAGGTATTTGAACAGCAGTTTAAGAATCTGAATCCCGGACATGAGGGAGAGTTTCTTCAAATTTTGAAAGATATTCGTAAGGAACTGAACGATGATGACCTCGGTCGAGGCTTTTACAACCGTCTCAAAGCTGTTTCGCCTGTAAAGCTGATAGACTTTGATAACATTGGGAATAATACGTTCCATTTCACAGCCGAATTTACCTGTAAGAACGGACAGGACGAATTTCGTCCTGACATTACTTTGTTCGTAAACGGATTGCCACTTTGCTTTGTAGAAGTGAAGAAGCCCAACAATCAGGGTGGAATGTTGGCGGAGAGCGCACGAATGAACAAAGAACGTTTCCCAAATAAGAAGTTCCGTCGTTTCATTAATATCACACAGTTAATGATATTCAGTAACAATATGGAATATGATGCACTTGGTGGCATTGTACCCATACAAGGGGCTTTCTATTGTACTGGAGCACGCTCATATTCTCCCTTTAACTGTTTCCGTGAAGAAAATCTGTCTGCGCAAAAGATTGCACCTTTCCATTGTGATTATCCATATAAGGACATTGACAAGACAGCGGAAAAGCAAATATTATCAGATTATAATTGCCAAGTCATTCATACAAGCCCAGAATATCAAACCAATCTCGATTTCAATACGCCTACTAATAGGATACTGACTTCCATGTGTTCACCGGAACGTTTGCTGTATATTATTAAATACGGTATAGCATACGTTAGAATGGAACGAGAGGTAGATGGAAAGATTGAATCTACCGACCAAAAACATATCATGCGTTACCAACAATTGTTTGCATCATTGGCTATTCGCAAGAAACTGGCCGAGGGGGTGAAATCTGGCGTAGTCTGGCATACACAAGGAAGTGGTAAAACCGCCTTGTCATACTATCTGACCTATATTCTCAACGATTTCTACTCCAAACAGAATAAGGTCGCCAAATTCTATTTCATAGTTGACCGTCTTGATTTGTTGGAACAAGCTACACAAGAGTTTGAAGCTCGTGGTTTGGTGGTATCAACAGCCAATTCAAGAGCTGAATTGATGGCGCAATTCCGTAGTAATCAAGCACAGCAGGGGGTAAGTGGTCAGGCTGAAATAACGGTAGTAAATATACAACGCTTTGCGGAGGATAAAGAAAAAGTACGTATTAACGACTATGCAACCAACTTTCAGCGTATCTTTATTCTTGACGAGGCACATCGTGGGTATAAACCCGGTGGCTGTTTCCTTGCTAATCTGTTTGATGCGGACACTGATGCAATAAAAATTGCTCTTACTGGTACTCCGCTATTGAAGGAAGAACGTGCTAGTTGTAAAGTGTTCGGAAACTATTTGCATACTTATTATTACGATAAATCCATTGCAGATGGTTATACGCTGAAAATTATTCGTGAAGATATTGAAACTTCCTACAAAGAGCGTTTGTCTGATGTGTACGACAAACTGGAAACCCTTGTGCAAAAGAAAGACATTCGTAAGTCGGAAATCATAGAGCATCCAAGTTATGTAAGCGAGTTAGCCCGTTACATTATGACGGACTTAAAAGAGTTTCGCAAGATACAAGGAGATGATACTTTAGGCGGTATGGTCATTTGTGAAACCAGCGAACAGGCAAGGCGGCTTTATGATGTATTTCAAGAAGAATGGCAGAAGTATCAGCCGAAGCCCATCAAGATAAAACTTTCCGATGGTTCGTATGTAGTGGGTGAACCGGAAGTGGATTACAAATCAAAATACAGACCGCTGAAAGCTGGAATCATTCTTCACGATACGGATGACAAGGAAACTCGCAAGCAGATAGTCAAAGACTTCAAGAAAAATATGACAGTGGATATTCTCATTGTCTTTAATATGCTTTTGACTGGTTTTGATGCGCCACGCTTGAAACGCCTGTATTTCGGGCGCAAACTGAAAGACCACAATCTGCTTCAAGCCATAACACGTGTAAACCGTCCTTATCCCGGTATGCGTTACGGTTTTGTCATTGACTTTGCCGACATCAAGCGCAACTTCAAGGAAACCAACGAAGCATATTTACAAGAATTAAACCGCTTTAATGACGTGGATGAGACTGGCGAATCCGCTGCCGCCGATACCTTTACCCAAGTCATTGAGGACAAGGAAGAGATATTGAATCAGATGAAGAAAGTTCGGCAAACGCTTTTCAATTACACATACGATAATGCGGAAGAATTTTCTTCTGAAATCTCCACCGAAGAGGATAAAGCTGTATTGCTCGACCTCAAACAGGCATTGGAATCAGCCAAGAACATGGCGAACATCGTGCGTACATTTGGTGATGATGAAATGAAAGAGCAATTTGCCAAACTCGAAATCACCAAGTTGCCGCAACTACTCTCTGAGGTGCAAAGACGGATAAGTATCATCAATCAGAAAGAGGCTTTCAATACAAATGAGGAAACGAAAACTCTAATCAATGAGGCAATGATGGATATAGAGTTCACTTTCTCCAAAATAGGACAAGAGGAAATGCGCCTTATATCCGGTGGTGTGGAATTGAAAGAGAAATGGCAACGTACCATTTCTTCATTTACCCAAAACTTCGACCAAGACGATCCGGAGTTTATCTCGTTGCGTGAAGCCTTTATGGAACGCTTCAAGGAACACGGTTTTGTGATTGACACGATAGCCAAGTTCAACGAAGAAACACAGGCTTTGGATGAAATCATCGGTCGTCTGCAAGACTTACAAAAGCGCAATAATGTCTTGTTGAAAAAGTACAAGGGCGATGAAAAATTTGCTCGTGTACACAAGCGTATTCGTGAAGTGAATAAGCAGAGGGAAGATAAGGGACAGAAGCCTATGTTCTCTTTCCTTGACGAAGAGATTGCTGCCATTCTCAATATTATAAAAGAGGATGTGGATGCCAAAGTGTATGATCGTAACGACATTCTGAAAAAGGATGCTTATTTCGGACGCACGGTGATGGCTCTTATCAATGGATGTTTGTTCCATTTCCCACAAATAAAGCCCGAAATGGAGGATTACAAATTTATTCAGACACGCATTTCACAACAGTATATCAACCAATATAACGCCACTTACGGCATTGCATAAAGATTATGTCAGATATTAAAGAAAAAACATTAAGGCTCATCGACGGACTTAAAGCCACCTGCCAATCATACGGTATGGGAAACGATGGTAACGAATATAAGATTATCACTCAGGTATTTCTCTATAAGTTCCTGAATGACAAATTCGGTTATGAATTAAAAAATGCGAAAAGTGAGATTGCCAAGAAACTGACCGGGGATGTAAAATGGGAAACAGCATACGAGAATCTTTCTGATGATGAACGTATGCTTATTCAGAGTGCCATCTCTCCAGATGTTCCGATGCTTGAACCTTATCATCTGATAGCCAATCTTTGGAATCAACAGGGAAAAGGGGATTTTGATACTATCTTCGATTCCACTATGACAGATATAGCGGAACAAAATGCAGATATATTTTCCACGCAGACCACAGCCAACACGAAGATTCCATTGTTCGAGGCATTGACACCGTTTGTGACCGATTCGGCACAACGTGCGCCATTCGCCCGTGCTCTGGTGGATAAACTCGTGAATTTCTCCTTTGAAGAAGCGTTTGCACAGAATTACGATTTCTTCTCCAGCATCTTTGAGTATTTGATTAAGGATTATAATACCGCTGGAGGTGGAAAATATGCGGAGTATTATACGCCTCATGCCATAGCAACGATTATGGCTCGTCTGTTAGTGGGGGATAATGTTGATTTGCATAGCATGGAATGTTATGACCCCTCGGCAGGAACAGGTACGCTTCTGATGGCACTTAGTCATCAAATAGGAGAAGAACGCTGTACCATATTTTCGCAAGATATTTCCCAGCGAAGCAACAAAATGTTGAAACTTAATCTGCTACTTAACGGACTTGTGTCTTCGCTTGATAATGCCATTCAAGGCGATACACTTGTAAGCCCTTACCATAAGAGCGATGACGGACAACAGTTACGCCAGTTTGATTTTGTGGTGAGCAATCCTCCTTTCAAGATGGATTTCTCTGATACCAGAGAGAAGATTGCCGCCATGCCAGCCCGTTTTTGGGCAGGAGTTCCAAATGTACCCGCCAAAAAGAAAGAGTCAATGGCTATATATACCTGTTTCATTCAGCACGTTATCAATTCACTGAAAAAGACAGGCAAGGGTGCAATTGTCATTCCGACAGGTTTTATCACGGCCAAAAGTGGCATTGAGAACAAAATTCTTCATAAAATTGTAGATGACAAAGTGGTATTTGGCTGTGTTTCTATGCCAAGCAACGTGTTTGCCAATACAGGTACAAATGTCAGTGTGCTGTTCTTTGACAGGTCTGCAACTGCCGACAAAGTAATTTTGATTGATGCCAGCAAATTGGGCGAGGAATATAAAGATGCTAACGGATTGAAAAAGGTGCGTCTGAACGATGAAGAGATAGAAAAGATTGTCGGCACATTCCAGCGAAAGGAGGCTGTGGAAGATTTTTCTGTGGCTGTCTCTTACGATGAGATAAAGGAAAAGGGATATTCTCTTTCTGCTGGGCAATATTTCGACATCAAGATTGATTATGTAGATATAACGGAAGAAGAGTTTAATTTCCGAATGGCGGACTACAAGCAAATCCTTTCCGAGCAATTTGCAGAGAGCCATCGTTTGGAAGAGGAAATAATGAAACAGTTGGATGCTTTGCAGTTCAACGCAAATGTAGGCAACAATGAGTAACGAGATACAGTTTTTATTATACAGCCTGCCAGATGAACAAGGGAAGGTGCAAGTCGTTATCAAAGACGAAACCATTTGGTGTACGCAAAAGGCTATGGCAGAGCTTTTCGGTATTGATAAATCCGGTATTAGTCGCCACATATCCAATATTTTTAAGGAAGATGAACTTCAGCAAGACACGACAGTTGCAAAAATTGCAACCGTCGTAAATAGAGGTATCAGAGGGGAGGTTGAAGAACTGGTTGACTTTTATAATTTGGATATGATTATTGCAGTGGGTTATCGTGTTTCTTCGCCTAAAGCAACCAAGTTTCGCCAATGGGCAACCAAGATTCTCAATGAGTACATCAAGAAAGGATTTGTACTTGACGATGAGCGTTTGAAGCAAGGCACGGCTGTATTCGGGAAAGACTATTTCCGTGAATTACTGGAAAGAGTACGCTCTATCCGTGCCAGTGAACGCCGTATTTGGCAGCAAATTACTGATATATATGCAGAATGTAGTGTTGACTATGACAAGAACTCGCCCACAACACGTGATTTCTATGCTATGATACAGAACCGTTTTCATTATGCCATTACAGGACAGACAGCTGCCGAAATTATCTACACAAAGGCAGACCATCGCAAAGAACACATGGGTTTGACCACATGGAAGAATGCTCCCGATGGACGTATATTGAAGTCTGATGTATCAATAGCCAAGAACTATTTGCAGGAAAAGGAAATCCGCCAGTTGGAACGTGCTGTAACAGGTTTCTTTGATTATATAGAAGACCTTATCGAGCGTGAGAATACATTCAATATGTCCCAATTTTCTGAAAGTGTCAATGAATTCCTCACATTCCGCCGTTATCAGATTTTACCGGACAAAGGGCGTATTTCTGCCTCGCAAGCCAAAGCAAAGGCAGAAAGCGAATATGATATTTTTAATAAGACACAGCGGATAGATTCTGACTTTGACAAACAGGTTAGGGGTATATTGGATAAGTAATTATTGTGGTGTAAAGTAATATGGATTTGAATGATTGATTACGATAAAATAAATGAATATATAGCCACATTAGTGTCCCGTAAAAGTGGATAAATAGTTCTTTGAAATAATTGAAATATAGT
>OGHZ01000998.1_pt1 | contig 13958 bp, 12 predicted proteins | sample 1571661 | NCBI WGS metagenome assembly OGHZ01 (sample SAMEA2582040, study PRJEB24529) | metagenome | biome: Human gut stool | place: China | collected 2011 | reverse complement strand
CCCACCGCGACTGCTGCGGCGAGACCGGCATCATCGAGATCCTGCGCGCCTACCATGACTGCGGCTTCGAGGGCTACATCCGCCCCGACCATGGCCGTCAGCTGTGGGAGGAAGGCCCCGGCAGCTGCCGCCCCGGCTACGGCAAGTATGACCGTGCGCTGGGCATCCAGTATATGCTGGGCGTCTGGGACCTGCTGGACCGTCTGGACGAAGAGAAGAAGAAGGGCTGATCTATCATGAAGCTGACTGATATTAAGAACGGCAATCTGTCCGCCGAGTGGGCAGAAAAGGGCTACGAGCTGCCCAAGTTCGACGTCGAGGCCGTCAAGGCCAAGACCCACGCAGAACCCACCTGGGTCCACTTCGGCGCCGGCAACATCTTCCGCGCATTCCCGGCTGCCATCCTGAACGACGCCCTGAACAGCGGCAAGTATGACCGCGGCGTCATCGTGGCCGAGAGCTTCGACTACGAGATCATCGACAAGGCTTATCGTCCCTACGACAATATGAGCCTGCTGGTCTGCCTGAAGTCCACCGGCGAGATCGAGAAGAAGGTGGTGGCTTCCGTTACCGAGAGCCTGAAGGCTGACTACTCCTTCGGCGAGGACTGGGCACGTCTGGTGGAGATCTTCCAGAACCCCAGCCTGCAGATGATCTCCTTCACCATCACTGAGAAGGGCTACGGCGTTGCTCCTGCTGATCTGGAGCGCGGCCTGACCCCCGTGCTGGCCATGGGCAAGGTCACTGCTCTGCTGTACGAGCGCTTCAAGGCCGGCAAGCTGCCCCTGACCGTCCAGAGCATGGATAACTGCTCCCACAACGGCGATAAGGTCAAGAACGCTGTCCACGCCTATGCTGCCAAGTGGGTGGAGCAGGGTCTGGTGCCCGCCGAGTTCCTGGCCTACGTCAAGGACGAGACCAAGATCACCTTCCCCTGGAGCATGATCGACAAGATCACCCCGCGCCCGGATGCCAAGGTCCCGCAGATGCTGGCCGACGACGGCTTTGAGGACAACTACACCATCGTCACCGAGAAGCACACCTTCACCGCTCCCTTCGTCAACGCCGAGGAGACCCAGTACCTCTGCATCGAGGACCACTACACCAATGGCCGTCCTCCGCTGGAGCTGGGCGGTGTCCTCTACTGCGACCGCGAGACCGTCGATAAGATCGAGAAGATGAAGGTCTGCACCTGCCTCAACCCCCTGCACACCGCCATGTCCATCTACGGCTGCATGCTGGGCTACACCCTCATCTCCGCTGAGATGGCTGATGAGGACCTGCGCAGCTTCATCCAGAAGATCGGCTACATCGAGGCGATGCCCGTCGTCGTTGACCCCGGCGTTCTGAACCCCTACGAGTTCATCGGCGCTGTCATCAACCGCCGTCTGCCCAACCCCTTCATGCCCGACGCTCCCCAGCGTATCGCCACCGATACCTCCCAGAAGCTGGCGATCCGCTTCGGCGAGACCATCAAGGCTTACGAGGCGCGCGGTCTGGACAAGTCCAACCTCATCCTCATCCCGCTGGTGCTGGCAGGCTATGCCCGCTACCTGACCGGTCTGGACGACAACTGCCAGCCCTTCGAGATCTCCACTGACCCGCTGCTGGCTGAGCTGCAGGCCATCGTGGCTCCCCTGAAGGTGGAAGCCGGCGAGCAGGACTTCTCCTGCCTGAAGGCTCTGTACAGCCGCACCGACGTCTTCGGCGTGGACCTGTACGCCGTCGGTCTGGGCGAGAAGATCGAGTCCATGGCCAAGGAGCTGTTCGCAGGCCCCGGCGCTGTCCGCGCTACCCTGCACAAGTACGTCAAGGCCCGCTGATCGAAGCGTCCCCTGACTTCATAAGCCATTTCCGCACCCATGCTGCGTTTTGCTTTGCCGCAGCATGGGTTTTTATGATGTCTTTTTTCCGGCACAGGAAAAGCCGCCGGGCCTTGCGGCCCGACGGCTTTTCTTATGATAGGAGGATCAAAAATGATCGTAGACTATCTTATTCAGTTCAGGATGGTCTGCTCGGTCTCGACGTCGAACAGGTGGACCTTGTGGGGATCGAAGGCAACGCGGACGGTGTCTCCGTTGCGGGCCTTGGAGGTGGGAGCGACGCGGGCGGTCATCTTGTTGCCCTTGTACTCCAGGTACAGGTAGATCTCGGCGCCCATCATCTCAGACACTTCGACCTGAGCATCCAGCTGGCAGTCGGTGTGCTTTGCCATGAACTCGGGCTCATCGTCGATGTCCTCGGGACGGATGCCCATCTTGACCTTCTTGCCGACGTAGGAATCCAGCTTGCCGTCAGCGGTCTTCTCCTTGGGCAGGGGGATGAGGTCGCCGCCCAGATCGACGCTGTACTGGTCGCCCTTCTTGACGATGGTGCCGTCCAGGAAGTTCATCTGGGGGCTGCCGATGAAGCCTGCGACGAACATGTTGCAGGGCATATCGTACAGGTTCTGCGGGGTATCGACCTGCTGGATGATGCCGTCCTTCATGACAACGATACGGTCGCCCATGGTCATAGCCTCGGTCTGGTCGTGGGTAACGTAGATGAAGGTGGTAGCCAGCTTCTTGTGCAGCTTGATGATCTCGGTGCGCATGGAGGTACGCAGCTTAGCGTCCAGGTTGGACAGAGGCTCGTCCAGCAGGAAGACTGCCGGGTTACGGACCATTGCACGGCCCAGAGCGACACGCTGGCGCTGACCACCGGACAGAGCCTTGGGCTTGCGGTCCAGCAGGTGCTCGATCTCCAGGATCTTAGCAGCCTCGTGGACGCGGCGGTCGATCTCGTCCTTCGGGGTCTTGCGCAGTTCCAGACCGAAAGCGATGTTCTTGTAGACGGTCATGTGGGGGTACAGAGCGTAGCTCTGGAAGACCATGGCGATGTCGCGGTCCTTCGGGGGAACGTCGTTGATGAGGCGGCCGCCGATGTACATCTCGCCCTTGGAGATCTCCTCCAGACCGGCGATCATGCGCAGGGTGGTGGACTTACCGCAGCCAGAGGGGCCGACGAAGATGATGAATTCCTTGTCCTGGATCTCCAGGTTGAAATCGGTGACGGAAGGAGCCGTAGCACCGGGGTAGATCTTGTAGATATGCTGGCAGCTGATAGAAGCCATAAAGCTTTTTCCTCCATTGATGTTGTTGCACTCAAAGGCTCAGCTTGACGATGAGCCGTTTCATTGCTATTATAATAGCAGATTATTTTGTGTTATAAAATAGCATTTTATTGATTTGAGGTGTCAGATATTGATTTACTCTCCCAGCACGACTGCCGCCCTCGGCATCGTGGAGGATGCCCAGCCGGAAGAGCCCCTCACCCTGCGGGGCGAAGGGCTCTGGGTCTGCCTCATTTCCAGCGGAAAATGTGTCGTCTCGCTGTCCGATCTCGAACTGATGCCGGCAGGTTCTGCCCTGTTGCTGCCGCCCCAGAATGCCGCAGCGGGCCATCTCGTGCTGAGCCGGGGGCCGCTGACCCTCGCGCCGGAAAACGAGTGCCATCTGCTCTGCGTCCAGCTCACCGGGCAGGCAGCGGAACAGTTCCTTGCAGGGCTTTCCGAGATGCCCTTCCTCGCCCGGGGCGAGACCTGCCCGGCGGCGGCAGAGCTGATGGGGCGCCTTGCCGAAGAGCGGGACGCCTCGGAGCGGGTGCGCAGTCAGCTGGCCTTCGCGCTGCTGTGCGAGCTCTCAGACGCCGACAGCGCCGCCCCTGCCCTGCCCCCGCTGGTGGCCGCCGCCATCGAGGACATCCGCAGGAACTACGCCGGGCTCTACGGCGTGGAAGAGCTGAGCGAGCGGCTGGGTGTCTCCAAGAGCCACCTCGTCCGGGCCTTTACGGCAGCGCTGGGCGTCTCGCCGGGGCGGTATCTCACCAGCGTCCGCATAGAAGCCGCCATGCGTCTGCTGCTCCACCGGGAGTACACACTGGATGTCATCGCCAGCCTCTGCGGTTTCTCGGGGGCCAACTACCTCTGCCGCGTCTTCAAAAAAACGACCGGCCGATCTCCCACGCAGTGGCGGGCGATGGCCGGTCGGAGCGCTCTGCCCGAGCTTTCGCCCGAGCAGCAGCGGTTGGAACAGGAATTGTTTATTTAAGCGGTTCGTTTTTTCCGCTTCAGCAGGAAGAGGGTCAGGCAGGCCGTGATGGCCTCAGAGGCCGGGAACGCGGCCCAGACGCCGTTCATCCCGAAGAGGGCGCTCAGCACCAGAGAGCAGGCCACGATGGCCACGATGCCGCGGGAAAGCGACGTCGCAGAAGCCTCTGCGGGGCGGTCCACCGCGCCCAGATAGCCGGCGGCCACGATATTGAAGCCCGCGAAGAAATAGCCGAGGAAGTAGATGCGCATCCCGCTGAAGGCATACTGCGCCATGAGGGCCGAGTTCTCACTGTTGAAGACCGCGACGATCGGCCCGGTGAACCCGAACAGAACTGCATACAGTGCCGCCGCCAGCGCAAGCGCTGTTCCGCTGCCCAGCAGCAGGAGCTTGCGGGCACCGGCGGCATCGTTTTTGCCGTAGCACCTGCTGACCAGCGGCTGTGCGCCCTGGGCCACGCCGTTGAAGATAGCCGTCGCCACCAGCGCGTAGTTCGCCACGACGCCGTAAGCCGCCACGGCCACATTGCCCGCCAGACGCAGGAGCAGCAGGTTGAAGACGGTGGTGGTCACGCCGGAGGACATCTCTCCCACGAAGCCCGAGACGCCCAGCTGGCAGCTCTGGGCCAGCAGCTTCGGCGAGGGCAGCTGCCGCACAAGGCGGACGGTGCTGCTCTTTTTGAAGAAGTGGCGGTTGCAGAGCGCAATGCTCAACACCGGCGAGACTGCCGTCGCCAGCGCCGCGCCGGGCAGGCCGAGGCCCATGGGGAACATGAAGATGTAATCGAACACCACGTTGAAGAGGCTTCCGCAGAGGGTCGCCACCATGGCCAGCGAGGGGTCGCCGTCGTTGCGGACAAAGGCTGAGACGATGTAGTTGCACATGAAGAAGGGCGTGAACAGCAGGAAGATGCGGGCGTACCCCACGCCCAGTGCAACGATCTCCGCGTCGCCGCCCATGAACCGCAGCAGCACCTCGGGGCAGAAGATGCCCGCCAGCATGAAGGGCAGGGCGAACACCAGCGCCCAGAGCAAGGCGTTGGAGAAATAGCGCTCCGAGCGCTCATCGCCCTGCGCCCGGAGGATGGCGTAGCGGGTGGCCGCGCCGAGGCCCAGCATGGAGCCGATGGCGAAGATGAAGTTGTAGATGGGCAGACAGAGGTTCAGCAGAGCCACACCGCTGGTGCCTGCCGCCTGCGAGATGAAATAGGTATCGGCCAGGATGTAGCAGGACGTACCCAGCAGGCCGAAGATGTTCTGGCTGACGTATTTGAAATACTGTTTGGTAAGGCTCATGTTCTCCTCGTCAAATGTCACATTTTTATCATTCAAATTTCAGATATACTGCCATATTGCGTCAGTTTATCACAATCCGACCGAAGCTGTCAAGCTCTCCATTTGCACAAACGCCCGGATGGGTGTATACTGTAGTTTGTTTTTGAAAACAGGCAGAAGGGAGGGTGCATCATGCCGGGCAAGACTTTATACTGTCTGGGCGAAGCGTGGCTGGAATTGAACAGCACCGCGCCGCTGGCGTCGGCAGAGACGTTTTCTCCCCGCATGGGTGGAAGCGCCGCCTCGCTGGCACTGGCTTATGCCGCACAGGGCGGCAGAGCCTCTCTTTTAACGCAGCTTGGCGAGGATGCTTTCGGACACCGCATCGCGGACGCTTTATCTGCTGCCGGTGTGGACATCCGCCGGGTCTGCTTCACCTCCCGCGCCCCCACGCCGCTGCTGTTCGACGGCGGCGGCGAACAGCTGGGCTGCCGCACCCGTTCTTCGGAGCTGCTCTATGCACCCGAACAGCTGGGCGCTGACTGGGCCGCAGATGCTGAAATGCTGGCCTTTTCCAGCGCCTGCCTCGTGGACAGCCCCTGCCGCTACACCCATCTTGCCGCGCTGGACACCGCCCGCACCGCCGGTGTGCCGGTCTGCTTTGTCCCCTCTCTCCGCCCCGCCCTCTGGCCCGGCGAGAAGACCCTGCGGGACACGGTGATGCAGTTTCTCCCCTTCGCAGACATCCTCGTCCTCACCGCCGACGAGATGGAGCTTCTGCTGGACACCCGGGAGTATCAGGTCGGACTGTTCGCCCTGCTGCGGGGGCATACCCAGCTGGTGGTGCTTGAGACAGAAGAGGGCGTCCACGCCTTTACCCGGGCAGTACACGCATTCCTGCCCGGGCTCTCCGCCCCGCCCGAAGAGCTGGCCGCACGGCTGCTGTATCAAATCTCTCAGCGGGAGCTGACCCTGAAAAAGCTCATGAAATGCAGTGCTCCGGCACTTCAGACGATCCTATAACGCCGGAAAGCCCCCGCCTTTGCAGGCGGGGGCTTTCCGTTTATTCTGTCATCCGGAGGAGGATGAGCCGATCAGCTTATCAGTGGATGAACACCGGGCCAAGCGGGTTGGTGATGGGGCTGACGTAGCCGCCCAGCAGCTTCGGGATAGCGAGGCTGATGTCAGGCACATAGGTCAGCAGCAGCAGAGCGATGAACATGCACAGATAGAACGGCAGGGTAGCCTTGACGACCTTCTCCATGGGGCGCTTTGCCACGGCAGAGCCGATGAACAGAACCGCGCCGACAGGGGGAGTCAGCAGGCCGATGCCGCAGTTCAGAACCACGATGATACCGAACTGGATGGGATCGATGCCGATGGAGGTTGCGATGGGCAGCAGGATGGGGGTAGCGATCAGGATGATGGGAGCCATATCCATGATGCAGCCCAGAACCAGGATGATGAGGTCGATGAGCAGTGCGATGATGTAGGGGTTGCTGGTGACGCTGGTGATGGCGTTTGCGGCCAGATCAGGCACGTGCAGCATGGTCAGGCAGTTGCCGAAGACTGCAGAGGTGGCGATCAGGATCAGGACGATGGACAGAGTGTTGACGCACTCGTCCAGAGCGTGCCAGACGCCCTTCCAGTCAAGGCCCTTGTAGACAAAGACGGAGACCAGCAGAGAGTAGATAACTGCGATAGCAGCGGACTCGGTAGCGGTGAACACACCGCCGACAACGCCGAACACGACGATGACGACTGCGGCCAGAGCCCAGATGGAGGTACCCAGCTGCTTGATGAAGCCTTTGATGGTGAAGGGAGAGCCCTTGGGGTAATTCTCTTTCACAGAGATGATATAGGAGCCGATCATCAGGACGATGGCCAGCAGCGCGCCGGGCAGGTAGCCAGCCAGGAAGAGGCTGCCCACGGAGATGCCGCCGGCGGTGGTGGCGTAGATGACCATGTTATGGCTCGGGGGGACCAGCAGGCCCTCGCAGGAGGAGGTGATGGTAACGGCCGTGGAGAAGTCGGCGTCGTAGCCCTGATCGACCATCATGGGGATCATGATGGAGCCGATGGAAGCGGTATCTGCGGAAGCAGAACCGGAAATGCCGCCGAAGAAGTAGGAAGCAACGATGTTGACCATTGCCATGCCGCCGCGCATCCAGCCGACGCAGGCGTCAGCCAGAGCGATCAGCTTTTCGGAGATGCCGCCGCTGCCCATGAGGACGCCCATGGTGATGAAGAAGGGGACGGCCATCAGGCTGAAGGACGAGATGCCCTTGACCATCAGGCGGCAGACATCGGTCAGTGCCTGACCCTGCACCATCAGGCAGAGCACGCTGGACAGGCCAACGGCGTATGCGATGGGGAAACGCAGGAAGATCATGACGAAGAAGCTGACAAGAAGGACAACGATTGCCAGTGTCTGGACTGTCATATTAGTTCTCCTCCTTTACAAAAAAGCTCTTGATGTGGTTGTACAGCGCCTCGATCTCGAAGATGATCATGGCGACACCGGCCAGAGGCACGGGGAAGTACATCCAGAAACGGCTCAGCCAGGGCATCGAGACATAGAAGCCGCGGCCGCCCAGGGTGGTGGCGTAGTTCCAGCCCACAACCAGCATGATGAGGCCGAGGATGCAGACCGCCAGATCGGCGAGGATGTCCAGCACCTTGACGACGATCTTGGGCAGGTAGACGTCAAATGCGGTCATCCGGATGTGTGCGCCGCGGCGGATGGCCAGAGCGGCACTCAGCACGGCCATATAGCTCATGCAGGTCAGCACGACCTCTTCGGTCCATGCGGGGTCCGGGATGAACGGGACGTAACGACCAATGACCGACATGGTGGTGATGAGAATATCTGCGATCAGCAGCAGCTTGCAGATAAACAGGACCACTTTGTAGGTGACGTCGTACGCCGGCTTGATCTTATCCAGAGTGGTAAAGATTTTCGGCATAGGATCTCCTCCATACTCTTATAAAAAGCCCGGCGGGTCTGCGGGCGTATCCCGTAGTCCCCCGCCGGGCTATGTACTACTTCAGGATAAAGGCGCTTTTATCAGGCCTTCATATCCAGCAGCTGCTGATACAGCTCAGCCTGATCGGAAGTGTTCTCGCTGATGACCTTAGCGCAAGCCTCCTGCCAGGGAGTCTTATCGGGGACATCGACGACGTTGCAGCCGGAAGACTTCAGCTCGTCGAGGACCTTGTTCTCAGCGGTCTCGGACAGGTCAGCGTTGAAGGCCTGCGTATCCGCAGCAGCCTCCATGACGGCAGCCTGCTGGTTCTCGGTCAGCTTGTTCCAGGCGTTGTCGGTGATGACAGCCTGCACAGCGCCCAGAGTATGGCCGTCGAGGATCAGGTTGTTAGCGACCTCGGGGAAGGCGTTGGACTTGTAGTTTGCGATGGGCTGCTCAGCGCCATCGACAACGCCGGTCTGCAGTGCGCTGTACAGCTCGCCGAAGGAGACGACGGTGGGGTTAGCGCCCAGACCCTCGACCATGCCGTTCATGACGGGGTCGTTGGACACGCGCAGCTTCAGGCCCTTGAAATCAGCGATGCCGGAAACGGGCTTGACCGTGAAGAAGTGACGGAAGCCCTCCTCGCCGTAGAAGATACCACGAACGGGCAGGCCCAGCTCCTGGGGCTCGTTCAGGAACTCAGGTGCCAGCTCGCTGTTGGCGAAGTTCCAGAAGTGTGCGCGGTTCTCGAAGGTGAAGGGGATGGACAGCAGCTTGGACTTGTTGCAGCCGTAGCTGGTCAGTGCGAAAGCGGAGATACGGCTGATGTCGATGGAGGTGGAGCCGCCGAGGATAGCGTCCAGAACATCGTTCTCAGAGCCCAGAACGCCGGAAGCCTGCACATCGACGACGACGGAGCCGCCGGTCAGCTCCTCGACCTTCTCCTTGAAGTGAGAACCGGTCTGGCCGACGATGGTATCCAGCGGGTTGACCTCGGCGTAGACCAGAGTCACCTTCGGGTCGGAAGCAGCAGCTGCGGCATCACCAGCGGGAGCGGTGGAAGCTGCAGCAGAGGAAGCGGTAGAGGCAGCAGTGCTGTTGCCGGAGCCACCGCAGGCGGTCAGTGCCAGAGCAGCGGCGGAAACACCGGCTGCTGCCAGAAAGCTGCGACGAGAAATCTTCTTCATGATAAAATCCTCCTTAGATTTTCCTCATTCAGGGCGGTGTGCTCTGCACGGGTCGCACACCGTCCGTTCATTTACTGTACACACTTTAGCAAATTTTTTTAGTCAGAACAAGGGCTTATGAAAAATGTCCTGTTTTTCAAAAAAATGTGAGAAACACTTTTGTGCATTTCTTACAAGCCGCAGTGCAGTTTGTTCAGCACACTGCCCAACGAGATGAATACAATGTAATATCTCTTGCGCTTTTTCAGGCTTCGCGGATGCGCTGGATGAGGCGGCTCTGCTCCTCAAAAGCCGCGTACACAGGCTCGACTGCCGCCCGGAAGCGGGCTTTCTCGGCGGCGGAGAGGGTCGTCACCTCCACGCCCCATTCCCGCATATGCTTCTCGGCGCTGGCCTCCCGCTCCGCCCAGAGGCGGCGTTCGGTCAGAGCGCTCTCCTTTCCGCAGGCGCGGATGATGTCCGGGAAGCGTTCGTCCAGCTCTGCCAGTTTTTCCATCGCGGCCTCGCTGGCCAGCTGCAGCTCCGGCACACGGGTGTGCTCATCCTTTAAGAAATAGGGGGCCACCTCATAGTGGCCCATGGCCTCATAGCTGGGCCAGTTGTTTTCCGCGCCGTCTATCTCGGCGTTGTGCAGGGCTGCATAGACCCGGCTGTAGACCACCTGCGCGGGCTTTGCGCCGAGGTCCAGTATCATCTCGCTCATCATGTCCGACTCCTGCACCCGGAGCGTCAGCCCCGCGAGGTCCGCCAGTGTCTCCACCTTTTCGCGGGTGTAGAAGCTGCGGACACCGGCGTCGAACCATGACAGGCCCACAAGGTCCATCGCGCCGAGGCCGGAGAGGAATTCATCGCCGATCTCACCGTCCAGCACCCGCCACATCTGGGGCGCGTCGGTATAGAGAAAAGGCAGCTGCAATACGCTCAGGGCCGGCTGATACTCGGCCAGCTGGCTCAGAGAGACGCGGGCAAAGTCGATGCCGCCGTACTGCATCTGCTCGATGACGCTCTGTTCGGCCCCCAGCTCCCCGCCGCTGTAGACCACGACTTTGACCCTCCCCTCCGTCCGCTCAGCCACAAGGTCGGCGAAGGCCAGAGCGGCCTGCGTGGTGGGATAATCCTCGGGCTGGTTCTCGGCGTAGCGCAGGATGAGCTCCGGTCCGTTGTACTCTTCCGTCTTGCTGCAGCCCACAGCGCCCAGCGCCGTACAGGCGGCCAGCGCCAGCACACTGCGGCGGGAAATCATCCGCCCGCTCACAGCCCGGCCTCCGGGTCGGCCTTTGCCTTCTGGCCGGCCTGACGGCGGTACTGGGTGGGGGTCATGCCGGTGCGTTTCTTGAACGCCCGGGCGAAGTAGCTGGCGTCCTCGTAGCCCACCATCGACGCCACCTCCGCCGAGGAGCGGAAGGGGTCGGCCAGCAATTCCTTTGCCGCGTTGATGCGCAGCTCGGTGAGGCAGTCGAGGAAATTCATCTTCTGGTATTTCTTGAACTGCGCCGACAGGTAGGCCGGGCTGATGTGCAGGATCTCGCCCACGCTGTCCAGCGACAGATCGAACATATAGTTATCCTCGAGGTAACGGCGGACGTGGGCCATGACAAGGGCCGTCTGGCTGTTCTCGCTCTCCTCGGGGGCGTCTTCTGCCTCTTCTTCGGTCTCCGTCTGCTCCGGCTGGGGCCGGGCGGCGGCCAGCTCTTCCAGCTTCCGCTCCGTCTCGATCTGCCGCATAGCCCGGCGCACCGAGGCTTCCAGCTCGTCGGGGTCCACCGGCTTGAGCAGATAGTCGCAGGCCCCCAGATGCACCGCCTCATGGGCATACTGGAACAGGCTGTAGGCCGTGACGAAGATGACCCGGCAGGAAGGCCGCTGGGCCAGCACGGCGCGGGCAGCGTCGAGACCGCTCATGCCCGGCATCTCAATATCCATCAGGATGAGGTCTGCGCCCCACAGCACCGCCGTGTCGGCAGCCTTGCGGCCATTTTCCGCCACCTCCAGGACCACTTCCCGCTCAAAACGGCGCTGGACCAGCTCTGCAAGCGCCTCCCGCTCCAGCTTTTCGTCATCCGCGATCAACAGGCGTATCATCGTCCAAATCCTCCTCCAAAAGTTCTACAAGGGGCAGGTACATCCTGATGGCCGTACCCCGGCCCGGGTGAGAGCGGATGACCAGCCGCCCCCGTTTATCCAGAAGCCGCAGCCGTGCGGCCACGTTATAGACGCCGATATGCTCCCAGCGCTCCCCGGGCTGGGCCAGCGCGGCTTTCAGCTGGGCCAGCTGTTCGGGCCGGATGCCCACGCCGTTGTCGCAGACGCTGATATAGAGCAGCCCCTTATCCCGCAGCGGGTTGATGCGGATGCGCACCACGCCGCCCTCTTCCTTGGGCGAGATGCCGTGCTTGAAGGCATTCTCCACGATGGGCTGCAAGATGAAGGACGGCACCATCGTCTCCGTCAAATCGAGGGAGTCGGAGATGCGCCACACCATCTTCACCCGGTCGCCGAAGCGGACGTGATAAATGGAGTAATACTCGTCCACGATCCGCACTTCCCGGGCCAGCGGCACCTGCTCGTCGTTGCTCATCAGGCTGTAGCGCAGCAGGTGCGACAGAGCCGTGATGAGGGCCTGCGTGCGGTAGGCTTTTTCCTGTCCGGCGGTCTGTAAAATGACGTTCAGGGTGTTGAAAAGGAAATGGGGGTCGATCTGGCTGCGCAGCTGCTGCAAACGGCTGCGCTCCATCCGGTTCTGTAATTCCAGAGCTTCCGTTTTCTGGCGGTGGAGCTCCCGCTCCATCTCGTTTTTCTCCCGCAGGGTGGTCACCTGCTCGGCCATCGAATGCTTCATGTGGTTGAAGGCTTCGGTCAGCTGGGCCATTTCCGGCTGACGGGACGCAGGCAGGTCGGGCGAATCGAACTCGCCCCGGGTGACCTCCCGGGAGGCGCCGATCATCTGCTGCACCGGGGTCAGCAGCGTCAGCACCGAGAAGGCCATGACGCAGCCCAGCGCAAGGCAGAGCGCCACCACGACGGTCTGCGCCCATTTCACCCGGTCGCTGAGGGCCGACACGGTGGTGTAAGTCCCCTGAGCGTCGGTGATGGCCGTGTTCAGCAGCTGCTGGGTGTACTGGCGCAGATAGCCGCCGCAGGGTGCGATTTTATTATAGTAGAGCTGGGCGGCTTTCGCGTCCTGACCGGCGGCCACCGCTTCTTCCAGCTGGTCCACCAGTGCGGTGTAGCTGTCGTAGGTAGTGGAAACGGCATTGTAGAGCAGATACTGCTCTTCACTCACAGTGCCAAGGTCGCTCTCGATGCGCCAGAGCCATGCGTTGGTGACGGAAAAGGCGCTGTGGAGCTCCTCTGTCAGCGCTTTGGCGTCGCCGTACTCCCAGCGGTAATCTTCCATGGCCGAAAGGCTCCGCTCCACACCGTTCTGGAAGCGGCTGATGGCGTTGAAGTTGCCCATCTGGTCGTCCAGTTCCCGCAGCACGGTGCCGGACTGGTAAAAGCTCAAGAATATCTGCCCCGCCAGCGCCAGAAAAAACGCCGCCAGGCAAAGACTGATCTGCCCTTTCAGGGTCATCCTGCGCCCCACGCACCCATCCTCCCTCTCTATGATATTCTGCCGCGCATCTTCCGCCTTATCCGGCCTGTCCGCCGTCAGAGCGAACGCTCCATAAACTTTCTTTTTCGTCCTATTTTAGCACATTTTAGGGCATCTGCGCAATATCATCCTTGATTGTTGGAAAATAATATGGTACTATGACCAAAAAAGGAGGGTATTTTTATGTCTCAGCCGATCTCCGTTTCCGTCCAGATGGATGCTGCATCCTTCCACGATTTTGCCGCCTTTGACCTGCTGCGCCACCGCAAGGCGTGGCACCGGCCTCTGGCGTTCACGGCCATTTTGCTGGTGTCTGCCGGCTTCTGCCTGTCGCAGGTGGGCCAGAAAGACGGCGCAGCCCTGCTCACGGTGGTTCTGGCCGTGGTGGCGCTGGGCGTGCCGGCCGTCTATTTCTGGACGTTCTTCCACTCCCTGAGCCTCCAAATCAAAAAGATGGGCCTGCCCCGCCCCTTCTACCGGCTGCTGCTGGACGACGACGGACTGTCGGTCTGGATGGCCGGCGAGCAGGACAAGCCTGGGGCGAGCCGCAAGTATGCGTGGCACGATATGCATCTGGCCTACCGCACCCCCAACGCCATTTACCTCTATGTCCAGCAGAATCAGGCCTATCTGCTGAACGACAGCCTCGACGCCGCATGGAGCCTGCTGCAAGCCTCCCTCCCGGCAGAGCGCCTGCATGATATGCGCTGAAGAAAACAAAAACCGCCCTTTTCAGGGCGGTTTTTGTTTTTAACCTCTCAGTCTCGCATTCGCTCGACAGCTCCCCTATCGAGGGGAGCCTCTGGCGAAGAGGAAAGGCTTTACGAAATGCCAAAGCCTCCCCT
>OGHZ01000991.1_pt1 | contig 14066 bp, 7 predicted proteins | sample 1571661 | NCBI WGS metagenome assembly OGHZ01 (sample SAMEA2582040, study PRJEB24529) | metagenome | biome: Human gut stool | place: China | collected 2011 | reverse complement strand
TTTAAAGGTGTTAGTAAGTTTCTTGTCAAACTTGAAAAGCGTTGCAAATTTCGCACTTTTTTCCGAATTATGAAAATTCTTCTGTTGTTGTTTTTAAGACAAAAGGAAGAAGAAAGAAAAATTAAGGCTACCTCCCGGTGTAGGAGATAGCCTTTACGTTTTCTTCAATGAGTGAATCGATATGATAATTCTAGGGATTTTGTTCCCAGCCTCCACCAAGAGCCTTATAGAGTTGAACTACCGCAATTAACTCGTCACGGATAGCATTACTCAACCCAATCTGTGCATCAAAATATCCACGTTGGGCATCCAATACGTCCAGATAATTAATAACCCCATTGATGTATTGCAGTTGTGCCAGGTCCATGTAGCTCTTGGCCGAACGTTCCAGATTGGCACGAAGTTCGTACACTTCCTTGATCTTGTTGAAGTTGACAATCGCATTGCGTGTTTCCTTGAAAGCTTCCAGTACGGCTTTTTCATAACTATGTACTTCAGCCTCATAAGCTGCCTTTTTTGCTTTCAATGCCGCACGGTTCTTTCCCCAGCCAAAAATCGGAGTCAGCAAAGCTCCTTCCATTACTGCATAGGGAGATTTCAAAAGTTCCGACAAAGAAGTACTTTCACTACCGAAACCACCTGTCAGGGCAAGACGCGGGAACATATTTGTATAAGCCACTCCCACTTTCGCATTGGCAGCAATCAATTTCTGCTCTGCCTGACGGATGTCGGGACGACGTTCCAATAATGTAGACGGCAACCCAACAGGAAGTGTTTCTGGAGAGTTGAATTCCTGAAGCAAACGGGAACGGGCTATCTTATTAGGATATTCACCGGCAAGATAAGCAATATCGTTTTCTTTCAGGGAGATTTTACGTTCGAGGTCAGGAACCAAAGTTGCCGTACGCGCCAATTCCACCTGTGCCTGTCGATAGGAAGTCTCGGAAGTCAATCCGCCGGCAAACCGGATACGTGCCAAACGTACTCCTTCTTCACGGGCTTTCAATGTTTGCTTTACAATGTCCAGTTCTGTATCTAAAGCAACCAATTCATAGTAAGCCTGTGCCACTTCAGCAACAATCGTCATCCGCAATGCGCGTTGCGCCTCGATAGATTGCAGATACTCGGCAATACTGGCCGAACGTGCCCAACGCAGATTTCCCCAAAGATCAAGTTCCCATGAAACGAGAAATTGTGCTTCAAAGGTATCTGATCTCTTGAAAGCGTCTCCTCCATGATTTTCAAGTTCACGTTCTGCCGTTACTTTTCCTTTGATATCCGGAAGTAACGCAGCGGTGGAAATACGTTTCTGTGCTGCCATTTCTTTCACACGGGCAGCGGCAATCAACATATCCTTGTTATGATCCAGTGCACGTTCTATCAGGCTTCTCAAGGTAGCATCCGTATAAATATCCCTCCAGTCCTGGTCGCCGAAGCTGATCGAGTCTTGCGCTCTTTCCAAGCTGTCGGGCAAATGAAGATCAGGGCGGACATAGCTTTTCCCTACCTTGCAGGAAGTCAAGACTCCGGCAAGTAACAGAATAGCAATATATAGTTTCTTTCGTTTCATTATTTCTTATGTTTTAAAATTTTCGACTTTGTTTTATACACCATCACAAAGAAGAACGGCACAAGAATGATACCGAATACAATGGCAAATATCATTCCGAAAAATACACCTGTACCGATTGCCTGCCGGCTTGCCGACCCCGGACCGCTTGCCAATACCATCGGAAGCATACCGAGTACGAATGCGAGAGAAGTCATCAGAATCGGACGGAAACGCAATTTGGCTGCGTAGATAGCCGACTGCACCAGGTCTTCACCTTTATCTACCTGTACTTTTGCAAACTCTACAATCAAAATCGCGTTCTTAGCGGCAAGTCCCACCAGCATTACCAGACCAATCTGGAAATAGACATCGTTCTCCAATCCGCAAACCCAGACTCCTAAATAGGCCCCCAAAGCGGCAACAGGTAAAGAAAGCAACACGGCAATAGGCACTGTCCAACTTTCGTATTGCGCAGCAAGGAAAAGGAAAACGAACAGGAATACCAATGCCATCACCATACCTGTCTGACCTCCCGCCTGCTTCTCCTGATAAGAAAGGCCACTCCATTCAAGACCGATATTATCGGGAAGATGGTCACGGGCAATCTGCTCCATGATCTCCATTGCCTGTCCGGAACTATATCCTTGCGCAGCTGCTCCACGAATAACGGCCGTAGTAAACATATTGAAACGTTTAATACTTCCCGGTCCTGTGGTATAGGAGGCATTTCCTAAAGAAGTCAACGGTACCATCGCTCCATTGGAGGCTTTCACGAAGAACAGATTGATATTGTCTTTGTGTTCCCGGTAAGGAGCTTCCGCCTGAATGTAAACCTTATATATACGGTTGAACATATTAAAGTCGTTCACATACACCGAACCGGTATAAGCCTTCATGGTAGAGAACACATCAGCCAGTGGCACACCCAGCATCTTTACTTTGTCACGGTCTACATCGAAATAGAGTTGCGGTATTTCCGATTGCAAGGAAGATGACAGTCCTGCTAATTCTTTGCGTTTGGATGCGTAGTACATTAATGTATCTGCCGCGTCTACCAAATTATCGAAAGTGGCTTCTCCACGGGCTTCCAATTGCATTTCAAAACCTCCCGAGCTACCCAGTCCCGGAATAACCGGAGGAGTGGACAGATAGACTTTACATTCGGGATATTCCCTCAAATGTTTTTCCACCGTATCCATAATCTTTTCAATAGTAGTGCTCTTCCGCTCTTCCCAAGGTTTCAGGATCACCGTCAGTTCAGCACGTCCCTGGTTACTTCCAACACGCGGACTACTTCCCGTTACGTTCTGTATATATTCAATATATGGATTCTTTTCCAAATAAGCAATGGCACGTTCTGTTACGATACGGGTACGTTCCAAAGTAGCTCCTTCCGGCAGTTCCAATTCAATCTTGAAATATCCCTGGTCTTCCACAGGCAAAAAACTGGTCGGAATAATACGGTGAATCAGCATAATAGCGATCAATACCATACCAAAAGCACTCAAAACCCGGCGAGGATGCTTGATGGTGCGAGTTACGGCAGCCACATATTTATTGCTACCGATGCCCAGCCATTCATTAATCTTCCGGAAAACGATATTCTTTTTCTTTCCGTTATCCGGCTTCAGAATCAATGAACACATCACCGGGCTCAATGTCAGAGCCACTACCGTAGAAATAAGTACGGACACCACAATCGTCACCGTAAACTGGCGATACAACTGCCCTGTAATCCCACTTAAAAAACTAACCGGAACGAACACTGCCGCCAATACCAGTGATGTGGCAATCAAAGCACTGGCAAGTCCGTTCATCGCTTTCTTCGTTGCTTCGTATGGGCTTAGATGTTCCGTTTCCATGATATGCTCTACGCCTTCCACCACCACAATCGCATCATCCACAACAATACCGATGGCAAGAATCAATCCGAGTAATGTCAGTATATTCAGCGAGAAACCGAAAATCAACATGAATCCGAAAGTACCGATCAATGAAATAGGCACCGCTACTACCGGAATCAACGTTGCACGCCAGCTCTGCAAGGATAGATAAACCACCAATACAACTAATACCAACGCTTCAAACAACGTCTTATATACTTCATGAATAGATTCGGAAATATAAGTCGTCATATCGAACGGAATCTCATAGCTCAATCCTTCCGGAAAATTCTTGCTAATCTCATCCATAGCCTCTTTGACCCTCTCGGCTACTTCCATCGCATTTGCTCCCGGCAACATATAAATGCCAAGCACAGCGGCATTCTCGCCGTTGATACCACTTTCCGTGTTATAGGAAGAAGCCTCCAACGATACACGCGCCACGTCTTTCAACCTGATAATAGATCCGTTGGCATTGGCACGCACTACAATATCTTCAAACTGCCCTACGGTAGACAAACGTCCTTGAGTCGTAATAGGAATGGTAATATCCAGTCCCTGCACCGGTTGTTGTCCCAATACACCGGCCGCTGATTCACGGTTCTGATCCTTCAATGCATTCTGTAAATCCTGTACGGTCAGTCCAAAGTTTGCCAACTTATCGGGTTGCGCCCATATCTGCATCGCATAATAGCGGCTACCTATATTAGATACACGTCCAACCCCAGGAATACGGCGAATTACATCGAGCACGTTGATAGTAGCAAAGTTACTCAAATAAATTTCGTCGAACTTCGGATCAGTAGAAGTCAAACAAAGCGTCATCAACTGACTGGGAGCCTGTTTTTCTACCGAAATACCATTCTGAATGACTTCCGCCGGCAGACGGGATTCCGCCAGTTTCACACGGTTCTGAATCTCAACAGCTGCCAAATCCGGATCGGCAGATACGTCAAAAGTGACCGTTGCCGAAAAACCTCCGGAGTTAGAACTGTTTGATTCCATATAAAGCATACCCGGCGTACCATTGATTTCCTGCTCAATCGGAGTGGCTACCGCCTGCGACACGGTAAGTGCGCTGGCACCCGGATAGGATGCGCTGATCTTCACCACCGGAGGGGTAATCTGCGGATATTGATCCACCGGAAGCATCGTCAGACCAATAATGCCGACAATCACAATCACGATGGAGATTACAGCCGAGAAGACCGGCCTATCTATAAAAAAAGTAACTTTCATCGTTTATTCTCCTTTCGCGTTATCCTTCGTTCCGGTAGTGTTTTCTTTTACTCCGGTCACTTCATTTTTTGTCGTAGTTATACTGTCCCCAGCTTCGGCTTCCGGATCACTGACCCGTACTTTCATGCCCGGAGTCAACTTATGGAACCCTTCTACAACCACCATTTCTCCTTCTGCCAGTCCTCTTTCTACCACCACATTATTCCCGACTTCCGGTCCTAATTCGATAAAACGTTTCTCTACCGCATTATCTTTGCGCATGGTATAAATATATGCTCCACCCTTTTCGATGGTAACGGCTTTCATCGGAACAACAAGTGCACCTTCACGAACATCCAGCAACAACTTTACCTTTGTAAATTGTCCCGGCAACAATACTTGTTTCGGATTCGGCATTTCTGCACGTACAGAGAAAGTTCCGGTTTGAGGATCGACTTGCGGTTCGGCAAAATCCACATATCCTTTAAATGGATAGACGGTATTATCCGCCAATGTAATGGTAATATTCGGCTGCCAGGAACGGGTGGAATCCTGCTGTCCCAAATTAATGTTTCTTTCTTTACTCTTCAAATAATCGAGTGCTGTCATACTGAAATCCACCAACACTGTATCACTCTTCACAATGGTAGCAAGCAATGATTTTCCTCCGGGACCGACTAATGTACCCAAGTCCACATTTCTTTCACTAATGTGTCCCGATAAAGGCGAACGAACAATGGTATAACCCAATTCCAGTTCAGCCTGTGCCAAATCCGCCTCGCTCATGGCTACCGTTGCCTCGGCACTTTCATAAGCGGCTTCCGCATTATCCAAGTCCAACTGGCTCGCAGCGTTCTGTTCAAACAACGGACGGATACGTTTTAAATCACGTTCCGCTTTCAAAGCCTGCGCTTCGTCTTTTTTCAATTGCGCTCTGGCTTTATCTGCTTTGGCACGATACTGGTCCTGGTTGATTACAAACAAAACCTGATTCTTATTGACATATGTCCCTTCGGCAAAAAGCATATTTTCCAGATAACCTTCCACACGGGCACGTACTTCGACGAACTGTTGGGCACGAATACGCCCCACATATTCCCCGTATATCTCTACGTCGTCTTTCACTACCGGTTCAACAATGACTGTCGGCATTTCCGGCGCAGCCTTCTGAGGTCGGGTCAGTATCCAATACACACCCAACACAACTACCATACACATAATAGCAGCAATGGTTCTCTTTCTCCTCAGTTTCAACTCATGTTTCGAAAAGAATAATCTCATATCGAATCTTATTATTTAATTTAACTTATGTTTGTTCTATATCCTTATTTACAACTCATATACCAAAAATGCGTTACCTACATTATTTGCTTAAAATCAAAGCATTAGATATTTCTTCGTTTTGCAGAAAGTGTGGAAATTCACTGTATGGTGTAGAAAAAATCCACATTTCCGACTTTTGGAACATTTTTTTTAGTTCCCATTTCAACAACTAAACAAATTATGCTCTACATTTGTATTATATTAAACATCAACACTAGACCACATCCTAATGAAAAAACAAATCTTTTCAACATTAGTTTTATCAATTGGCATCTTATTGCCTTTTTCTTTGCATTCTCAAGAGCAAAGGAAAAAGGTAGGTGTCGTTCTAAGCGGCGGCGGTGCCAAAGGAATGGCACACATCAAAGCACTGAAAGTAATTGAGGAAGCCGGAATCCCTATCGACTACATAGCCGGTACCAGTATGGGAGCTATCGTAGGTGGCCTTTATGCCATCGGTTATACTACGGAACAATTGGACAGCATGGTACGGAAACAAGATTGGACATTCCTGTTGAGCGACCGTATCAAACGAAGTGCCATGTCATTGACTGATCGTGAACGGTCTGAAAAATATACAGTCTCTATCCCTTTCACCAAAACTCCCAAGGATGCTGCTGCCGGAGGACTCATGAAAGGGCAAAATCTGGCCAACCTATTTTCAGACCTCACTGTGGGGTATCATGACTCTATCGACTTCAATAAACTTCCCATTCCTTTTGCTTGTGTGGCAGCCAATGTTGTCAATGGAGAGCAAATTGTATTCCATGACGGAATACTCTCAACCGCTATGCGTGCCAGTATGGCTATTCCGGGTGTATTCACTCCGGTACGGCAAGACAGCATGGTATTAGTGGACGGCGGCATTGTAAACAACTATCCGGCAGATGTTGTGAAAGCCATGGGAGCCGATATTATTATCGGAGTAGACGTGCAGAATGCTTTGAAGAAGGCTGACAAGCTCAACAGCGTCCCCGATATTCTGGGACAGATTGTAGACATCACCTGCCAGTCTAACCACGAAAAGAATGTAGACCTCACAGACACTTATATCCGTGTCAATGTGGAGGGATATTCATCTGCCAGTTTTACCCCGGCAGCCATCGACACTCTGATGCGAAGAGGCGAAGAAGCGGCTAAAGAACAATGGAATTCGTTGCTTGCCTTGAAAAAGAAGATAGGAATAACCGAAGATTATACTCCGAAGCAACATGGCCCTTATTCTTCTCTTTCCAATGCACGCACAGTTTATGTGACGGACATCTCATTTTCCGGTGTAGAGGTGGATGATAAAAAATGGCTGATGAAGAAATGTAATCTGAAAGAAAACAGTGACATTACCACTCAACAAATAGAACAGGCCTTGTATCAATTACGTGGCAGCCAATCCTATTCCAGTGCCAGCTATACGTTGAAAGAGACTCCTGAAGGTTATCACCTCAACTTCCTGTTGCAGGAAAAATACGAAAGAAGAATCAATCTGGGCATCCGTTTCGATTCGGAAGAAATCGCGTCTTTGTTGGTGAATGCAACGGCAGACCTCAAAACTCATATTCCTTCCCGCCTGGCTCTTACCGGTCGATTGGGTAAACGATATGCTGCCCGCATAGACTATACGCTGGAACCCATGCAGCAACGTAATTTCAACTTCTCGTATATGTTCCAATACAACGATATCAACATTTACGAGGAAGGTGAGCGTGCCTATAATACAACGTATAAATATCATCTGGCAGAATTCGGTTTCTCCGATGTATGGTACAAGAATTTCCGCTTCGGACTCGGTCTGCGTTTTGAATATTACAAGTACAAAGATTTCCTGTTCAAGAAACCTGAAATCTCCGATCTGAAAGTGGAATCGGAACATTTTCTAAGTTATTTTGCCCAAGTGCAATATAATACATACGATAAAGGACGCTTCCCTTCTAAAGGAAGTGACTTCAGAGCTGCCTATTCGCTTTATACGGATAACATGGCACAATACAACGACCACGCTCCATTTTCAGCATTGAATGCTTCGTGGGCAAGTGTCATCCCTGTGACCCGCCGTTTCTCCGTCATTCCTTCCATTTATGGACGTATCCTGATCGGAAGAGATTTTCCTTATCCGCTGCAAAATGCCATTGGCGGTGACGTACCCGGTTTCTATATTCCACAGCAATTACCGTTTGCCGGGGTTACCAATCTGGAATTGATGGATAACACCATAATGATTGCGTCTATTAAATTCAGACAACGTATGGGAGCCATTCATTATCTCACGCTGACGGGTAACTACGGGCTAACGGATAGTAATTTCTTCGATATATTGAAAGGCAAGCAATTATTCGGTGTTAGTGCAGGTTATGGAATGGACAGCATCTTCGGACCATTGGAAATATCGTTGGGATATTCCAATCAGACGGACAAAGGAAGTTGTTTTGTGAATTTAGGGTATTACTTCTAGTCAAATCTAGTCAAAAAGAATATAATAACACTCCAAGGAAGACAGATTTTAGCAATACTACTTCGCGTAATACAATATTTTCAAAAAGCAAAAGAGGAGACCGCTTCACAGTGATCTCCTCCCTCTATACTCTATATGAACATGCCCCAAAGGGTTTATTAAAAAAGGAACATATTCAAAAGGGTTTTATTAAAAATATTACATATCGATTCAATGAATCGTTTCAAATCATATCAACGATCTTCACAGACAGTTGATATTCAGGGAAATGTGCATCAAAATAAAATCTGATGCGTGGCCCCGATTAGGTAAAGATGTACCTCTGTACTTTTTCCTAATCGGCTAAGGCAGGGATTCAATGCTACAAACGAATCCAAGCCCCTTACTATAAAACATCTTAAATACTACCACCCTTACCGCCGCTATGTGTCGGATTATAAGTAACCGTCTTATATTGATGATCCGTTCCGGTATAACGAGTTGCTGTAATCGAAACCGTCTTGTTTTGACCATTAAACTTTACATTAGCCGTCAATGTGGTAGTACGAGCTTTTGCATAGCAAGTATAACTCATAGTGGTGTATCCGTTTACATTTACAGTGTTATAAACACGTTCAGTTTCCGTAATGCCAGATACCGATCCCATTAATGAGAACATACGAGTTTTCATGAAAGCAACCATTGCATTCACCGTTTTTGTATCTTCAGCACTAGCACCAGCTCCTAATTGCGATTTTACTTCAGCAACAAGAGCAGCATCATTCTTATCATAGTCCCAACCAGACTTTTCCTTATATTTCAATTCAATGCCAGTCACCGCTTTAGCATTCTCGCTATTATCACGACTAGCTTGTCCTAGAATATTAGTTGTCACAGTTTCATTACTAATCTTGCTGTATACTTTATTCTCTATAGCATAAGCAGAGAAGTGATCGACATCGGCTGTATATGCAGTGACAGCTCCATTTTCTGTAGTAGAAGATACATTTTTAATTACATTTCCATCATTATCTTTTGCATCTCCCCATTCTCCTGTATCTGGATTCTGATAAGTAAGTATCATATCAGCATCAGCAAATGTTATTCCAGGGATAGGATTAGGAATAGAAATCGTAACATCATTTTTAAATTTCAAACCAGACGGTTCAAATTTAGCAGCAGCTAAAGGTATGCTTTTTTCTACATTTTGATTCACTTCTTCAGCCTTCACTTCAGTAGTCACTTCTGCAGGAGCAGGAACAAAGGTTGTTACACTAATGCCAACATTCCCATCACTAATAAGGCTTGCACTAGCTTCTGTATCAATTGCACCTGCCGGTATTGCCAATTCGACTTTCACGAGTGGTTTATCCTCTACCACTTCTTCCGGAGCAACTTCTCCCGGTTCTTCAATTGCCAAATTCGATTCACTCTTATCCTCTACCTTAGTTTCTTCTGCTGCCGTTATTGACACAGTCTCTTTCGGACTCTCCTTTGTCAAAGCCAAAGCTACCGTTACCACACTACGATTCTCCGCATTGTCTGCAATGACAACTGACGTTTTTTGTGAAAGATATCCATTAGAAGACGCTTCAATACTATAAGTACCTGTAGCACTTTCTGTAACAGAGAACTTACCATTCGAGTCGGTTGTGTAATTTTTACTACCCACTTTTACCTTTACCCCATTCATTGCTGTTCCTCCGGAAGTCACCGTACCCATAATGTAATACTCCACTACCGGTTTTGGAGTTTCAATTACTTCCCCTTCTGCCGGTTTCGGATCGTCATCATCATCGTGACAGGCTACTGTCGCAAAAGTTAACATACCCAAGGCTATTGCCATGGCACCCACATAAAACCATTTTACACTTTTCATAATGTTTCAAATTTGTTAAAAATACTAGTTAAAATATCAATCATGTTTCACTTCTCACTCGTTTTAATCAAATAATATCGAATATAATCCGGCTGCCAGAAATGTGAATTCTCTGCCGACTTAGGTTCAACACTATAACTTTCGCCCAACGAACGATGGGCATATTCATTTCCGCTACGCATATCATACTGAAAAGCAAAATATTCGGGAAGCATTACCTGTAGCAGATGTCGCCTGCGTTTCTTTCCCGGTAATGGAATAGAAAAGTTGAATCCTGCATTCGTTGCTCCATTTGTATACATACCATATATACCTACAATATATTCGCCGAAGTAGCGTGAAAGAGTTCCGCGTACTCCATAATCGCCATAAATAAAGCGATCTCCTTCTACTTTCACCAAGGTATTCACTTCCGGAATATAATATCCTACACTAATTTGTCCATTGACTCTTTTCCATTGACTCATTTTCCATTCGCTACCATAGAAATGAGCAGAGCCGGTTATTCCTCCTCCACCTTCTACCGTCCACCGACCATTTGCTGAAAAATAGCCGATGCCTGCTGCAAGTCCTTGACGGTCATTCGAGAAACTACCGCCTGTGAGGTATCCTTTCCAATGATTAGCCAAGCGAAAATCCTGACGAAAAGTCATGTATCCCAGGCGAACGCAGTTCCACTTGCCATCTTCATTACTTACAATAGGCAAAGAAACCTGCATCCGTAGCGAGGCGCCTTTCCATAATTGCATTTCCACGGCAGGTTGCAACTCGAGAGCCGCTTTATACAACTTATAAGTTACATTATTGACTAACATCACGTTGGGATATACTACCAAATCCATCTTACCGAAAGAACTTTCTTTTCGCTTTACACCTTTCAGCTGACGCACAGCAGTTTCGGTAGAAGTAGTTATCCCCATCTTACGATACACTTCATCCAACGCACATTCACCGGACTGATATTTTTGAATCAATTCTGCAGGGATGGTTATGCATAATTGTGGTAAGGCATTATCTAATATAAGTAGCTGCAAAGTCGGTATTTCCGGTATAATAACCAAATGGCGTATGGCAATACCGATTCCATTATAAATACCTCTATAAGCAGAGGTCTCAAAAGCCGCAGTTATCGTGTCCCTTTTCTCCACAACTGAAATATTCTCCATATCCAACTCTTTCAGTGTCTCACTCACACGAACAGGCTGTGCCTGTAACAAAGAAATACCACAGAGAAAAACAGCGGTCACACTAACAATCCTTTTCATCTTCTTTTAATGCATTAATGTACATTCATACCGCAGACCGGCGGAAACACATGTAAATTCACGAGTAAACACATTGACGGACAAATGCTTCCAAAAGCGCATGGCAGCACCCATATTCCATCCACGCGTATCATATTCCACCATCAACTTCAATTCTTTGCAAAAAGAAGGCGTATAGCGGACACCTCCGAAAGGTCCTTTATTAAATACACGACAATCACCTTGATGAATATACCATCCGGCCGTTACAGCCAATTGGTCTCCCGAACGAAACCCGATAGTCTTTGTCAACACACCATAATAAGCTCCCCAATACGGAGTCTTCTTCTCCGTCAAAAGATCATCTCCACCAATCACAACAGCTGGGAAATAGCGACTTTCTTTTAGCGGACGAATACGAATCGTATTAGAACGGTCCTGATTATGATAACCCGTCCTGCCTGTACCGGTTGTCATTTTGAGTAATGTCATCCGGTAAGTGAATTCGATAAAAGAGAAAAGAGTCATATCTACAAAATAGTTCATGGTAGGAAAACTGAAAACCGATGGAGTAACTTGCTCGGGTAAGAAATTGACTCCTCCCATAAATGTACCGGTCTCCTGCATTTCAGCGGTAGGTATCATCAACTGCCCCGTTGTTCCCATGGAATATTGCGCATGAATCAGACCGCTCATCGGAATGAGTATCAGAAATAGAATACTACCTTTTAACGAAATAAATGGCTTATTCCTAAAAGCCGCTTTAGTTTGTTTCATCTTTATTTGTATGTTATACTTTTAAATAGAGATATTCTCAAAACTTTTTTGATTAATCCACTATTTTTACCTTATATAATTCCGTTACTTCTTAGGTAACGGAAAACACACAATCAAGACCAATCGGAATGAGAACAGAGAAAAACATCGACAATTACAGTGGTAGAAGAGTTTTTGCCTTTAGCGAAGGGGGAAATTCTTTTTAAGACAGGACATATAAATCATAGGGCATGAAGATATGATTATTTCATGTTCAGATTTTTTTTTGCCGTATGCATCAGATAAAACGAAAAAAAATGGGAGAATATTTGTTTGCTATTTATATTTTTGTCTATCTTTGCGTCACATTTGATTCCGTTACCTAAGAAGTAACGGATACATTTAAATACTGATTATTAAAGCTTTGCCTATCTATCACCTACTTACATTGTAATTTTTAACGTAAGATAAATTCTTTCTATTCACTTCTGTGCGTTCTCTTAATCCAAAGCCTTTCAGATATATTTGTGTGGTTTTAATAGATTTGTGTCCCAGCGATTCACTAATCATTTCAATCGGAACTCCGCGATACTTGGCAGTAGTGGCCCAAGAATGTCGGAAGGTATATGAAGTGACGGGTGAGTCCAGGCGCAACACTCTCGCCAAATCCTTCAAAGAATTATTAAAACGACGAAGAGCAGACTGATATTCTTTATATGCTTTTTCATCTTTCCGCTTCTTATCACCATGCAGAATATCGAATAAATAGTCGGGACAATCAGGAAGAGCGGGTTTATTGCTTCGAAGCTGATTCACCATCTCTTTTGCACTTTCCAGAATTTCCAGGCTTATAGGTGTTTTAGTCTTGATACGGTTATATTGAAGCACATTCCGGTCTAAAGCCGATTTCTCCAAATGCGCCAAATCCGCGAATGACATTCCACAGAACTGAAACATCAGAGCTGCAATCGTCTGCGTACGACGCAAACGTTCGGATTTCGGGTCCTCATACAGTAGTTTGTGCAATTCGGTCACAGGCAATGCTTTCTTTTGCCGGATATCCACGCCTGTATAGACATCATGAAACAACCGGGGAACATAAGGGGCACTTCCCGCTTCTACTCCCCGATTATAGATACTACGCAACATACGCATATAAGTAGAAACCGTATTGAGCTTTAATCCGGACCCGTAAAGATGCTGTCCATAGCATCGTAAACACTCCCGGGTGACTTGCCTGAACGATATGTTACCTGTTCCACAAAACTTACTAAAAGAAAAAAGAGCATTCTTATAAACATGAGCGGTAGAATATCGCCCTTCTTTTCGCAAACGCTCAATGTACGCTCCGGCACATTGGCTAAATCCATTTTTATTCATTTTTTGCATCACTAGTTATTTTAGATTATACAATATATAGAGAAAGAACAAAAGTAAGCTACTTTATGATTGCAGCTATTATAAAAAAAGAAAAGTAAAAGAAAACCTTCACTCGCGTGGAAGTTATTCTTTTACTTTCCTATAACGTTCTGAATTTATTCACCATATAGGCCGCAGAAGTGAATCTTATTCATGTCTGCACTGTTTTCACCACAGAGTACACAGAGGGCACAGAGGTGAATCTGTTTTATGACTTACGGTTGTGACCCTAATTTTGATGCGTAATCCTCCTACCATAAAGTTGAAAAAACATGAAAACATCTGCCACCTGCAACGAAAAGCGTGTAATGTACTAGTTGATAAATAGTTGGAGCGTTGCAGATACCTGCGGCAGATAGGTTGCAGA
>OGHZ01000975.1_pt1 | contig 14179 bp, 11 predicted proteins | sample 1571661 | NCBI WGS metagenome assembly OGHZ01 (sample SAMEA2582040, study PRJEB24529) | metagenome | biome: Human gut stool | place: China | collected 2011 | reverse complement strand
GCGGCTTTGGCGGCATGGGCGGCGGCTCCGGTTTTGGCGGAGCCGGGCGCGGCGGCGGCAGCTTTGGCGGCATGGGCGGCGGCAGCAGCCACGGCGGCGGAGCCGGACGCGGACGCTGATAGTATGACAAAAGGGAAGCCCCATCTGACGATGGGGCTTCCCTTTTGTCTATTTGTTATTTGATGCAGCTCGAGCAGGGGCTGTAGCCAGCGGCCACAGCTTCATCATAGCTCGAGAACAAAATCTGGTTCTTCTCTGCCGGGAGGTTGGCGCAGCTGGGCAGATGGAACTTTTTGCTGTTCACATTGCCGATGTACGCCTGCTGGGCTGTGCTGGATGCCGCCGGGTCGGTGGGGTTCAGCGCGGGATCTGCCGCAAAGTGCTCGGTGCCCACAGTGTAGTTCTGGCCGTCACTGGAAACGGTGATCGTCCCCAGCAGGTCGGTGCGGTAGACGTCCACACCGGCGTCCCGCAGGATGCTCAGGGTCTCCTCGTGGGGGTGGCCGTACTTGTTGTTGACGCCGCAGGAGATGATGCCCATCTTGGGCAGGACAGCGTTCAGGAAGACGTAGCTGGTGGAGGTGCTGGAGCCGTGGTGGCCCACCTGTAAGACATCCACCTTGAGGTTCGCGCCGCTGTTCACAAGGTCGCGCTCGGCGTCGGACTCCATATCACCGGTGAGCAGGAAGCTGGTCGCACCGTAGTCGATGCGCAGGACGATGGAGGTATCGTTGGTGTCGTCGTACTGCGCCACAGGGCCAAGCATGGTCACAGTGGCGCTGCCCAGCGCCCACTGGGTGCCTGCGGCAGGTACTTCAACCTGTAAGTTCTGCTGCTGGGTGTACTTGACGAAATCCTTGAAGCACTTGGTGGAGGCTTCCGTCACGGGGCTGTAAACGTGGCAGGCCGGGAAATAGGCCAGCGCAGCGGCCAGACCGCCCACATGGTCTTCGTGGGCGTGGGAGCAGAAGACATACTCCAGCTGCTCGACCCCCTGACTCTGCAGGTAGGAGACCACCAGACTGCCGTCGTCCACATTGCCGCCGTCGTAGAGCATGAACTGTCCGTCGCACTCCACCAGCACGCTCAGCGCCTGCCCCACGTCGATGAAGTGCATCTGGAAGGCAGCGTCCTGCCCGTCGGAAGGCGTCGTTCCGGTCTGAGAAGCTGCCGGGTTCGGCATGACGTCGCCGCTGCCTCCCGGGACGATGGAAGAGGTGTCACAGCCCACGAGGCCCAGCGCAAGGGCTGCAGTCAGTGCCAGCGCAGCGAGGCGGCTCATGAGCGTTTGAGCGGTCACTTTTTCTTTTTTGAAGTTTTCCACGATGTATTCTCTTTCTGTTGATTGTTTTTCGGTTTATGCGCAGGAGCCGAATGGGGCGCAAAACGTGCGCCGGGACTGGGCTGACGGCCTGCCGGATTGCGGCCCGCCGGGGCGGCAGAGCGGCTCTGGGGCTTGCCGCCCTTGCCTCTGGGCCGGACGGTGTAGGTGCCGTCGCCGTGGATGGTCACATCGGCGGCCTCGGCTCTGCGGGCCGAGCGCTGGACCGCAATGCGGCCCTCAGCGGGAACCAGCAGGGGGATGAGGTCTTCGCGGTGGGTCATTTTCAGCGCCTTGATGACCTTTTCGGCGTTGCGGGGCTCATAATACTGGAGCAGGGCGCGCTGAAGTGCCTTGCCCTCAGCGGTCTTTTCCACAAACACCGGCTTCAAAGTGTAGGGGTCGAGGCCGGTGTAGAACATACAGGTGCTCACGGTGCCGGGCGTGGGATAAAAATCCTGCACCTGCTCGGGGCGCATATGGTTCTTGTAGAGGTATTCGGCCAGATAGACGGCATCCTTGAGGGTGCTGCCCGGGTGGCTGGACATGAGATACGGCACGAGGTACTGCTTTTTGCCCGCCTTTTTACTCAGCTCATAGAACTTATCCTTGAACTTGTTGAAGGTCTCGATGGGCGGCTTGCCCATGTAGGCGAGGGTGTTGGGGGCGCAGTGCTCCGGCGCGACTTTCAGCTGGCCGGAAACGTGGTACTCCACCAGCTCCTTGAAGAAGGTGTCATCGGGGTCGGCCATCAGGTAATCGAAGCGGATGCCGCTGCGGATGAACACCTTCTTGACGCCGGGCAGCTCCCGGACGCGGCGGAGGATTTTCAGGTAATCGCTGTGGTCCACGATCATGTGGGAACAGGTGGTGGGGGCGAGGCAGTGCTTGCCGCCGTTGCACATCCCCCGCAGCATCTGCTCCCGGCAGGATGGGAAACGGAAGTTGGCGGTGGGGCCGCCGATGTCGTGGATGTAGCCCTTGAAATCCGGCTCGTGGGTCATCCGCTCTGCTTCGGCCACGATGCTGTCGGCGCTGCGGCTGGTGACGCGTCGGCCCTGATGCAGCTGGATGGCGCAGAAATTGCAGCCGCCGAAGCAGCCGCGGTTCTGGATGATGGAGAACTGCACCTCACGGATGGCGGGCACGCCGCCCATGCTCTCGTAGATGGGGTGGTAACGGCGGGTGTAGGGCAGGGCGTAGACCTTATCCAGCTCCCAGCGGACGAGGGGCTTTGCGGGGATGTTCTGCACGAGGTACTTCTCGCTCTGCTTCTGGACGATGATATTGCCGCTGACGACGTCCTGATTGTCCATCTGGATGCGGCAGGCTTTCGCATAAGCCACCTTATCGGAGGCGACCTTCTTGAAGCCCGCGCACTCCACATACCGCTCGGGCAGGTGGTCGAAGTCGGTCAGGTAGCAGGTGCCGTCCACATCGGTGATCTGCTCCACCGGTTCTCCGGCGGCCAGACGGCGGGCGATCTCCACGGTCTGGTGTTCACCCATGCCGAAGCTGATGATGTCCGCGCCGGAGTCCTCGGCGATGCTGGGCAGGACGGTGTCCAGCCAGTAGTCGTAGTGGGCAAAGCGGCGGAGCGATGCTTCCAGACCGCCCAGAATGACGGGCAGGTCGGGGTATGCCTGCTTGGCAAGTCTGGTGTAGACGGTGGCGCTGCGGTCGGGCCGTGCGCCGCCCTTGCCGCCGGGCGAATACTCGTCCTCCGCGCGGGGGATCTTTGCGACGGAATAGTGACTCACCATGCTGTCCACGTTGCCGCCGCCGATGAAGAAGCCGTACTTCGGCTTTCCGAACCGCTTGAAGTCCTCGCAGTCGGTGTAGCGGGGCTGAGCCAGCACGCCCACCTTGTAGCCCTCGGCTTCCAGCAGGCGGCTGATGATGGCGGTGCCAAAGCTGGGGTGGTCCACATAGGCGTCGCCGCCCACCACCACGAAGTCCAGCTGGTCCCACCCCCGGGCCTCCATGTCAGCCCGGCTGATGGGGAGAAATTCGGTGTAATGTTCCATAGTTATCCTTTTTCTTTCATGATGCCTGCCCTATGCAGCAGGGCTCTATTGCTTCCGAGATCAAACATTCTATTCATCCGGCGTGAGCCTGTCCGGTACGCCAGCGGCTTCCCTGGTAGGGGAGCCGGCAAAGCCGTCAGGCTTTGACTGAGAGGTTATTCATCCGGCTGATTCATCTGCATTTCCAGCCACTGCTGGCGGCTGATGAGGACAGCGCGGGGCTTTGCGCCCTCGTAGGGGCCGATGATGCCCTTTTCTTCCATCTCGTCCATGATGCGGGCGGCGCGGGCATAACCCAGCTTGCAGCGGCGCTGCAAAAGGCTGGTGGACGCCTGACCGGCGTCGATGACCACCTCCACGGCCTGCTTGAGCATCGGGTCACTGCCGCCCTCCTCATCGGAGTCGGCAGAACTGCTGCCCTTCTTGCCGTCCTGGATGGCGTGTTTTTCCATCGCCTCGATCATGGCCTCGTCGTACTGGACGGTGGCGCTCTTCTTGATGAAGTCCAGCACACGGCTGATCTCCTCATCCCGCACAAAGGTACCCTGGATACGGGTGGGCTTGGGTGCGCCCACGGGCATGAAGAGCATATCGCCCATGCCCAGCAGCTTTTCGGCACCGGCACCGTCGAGGATGGTGCGGCTGTCCACCTGACTGGACACGGCGAAGGCGATGCGGCTGGGGATGTTGGCCTTGATGAGGCCGGTGATGACGTCCACGCTGGGGCGCTGGGTCGCCACGATGAGGTGCATACCGGCGGCGCGGGCCTTCTGGGCGATGCGGCAGATGGAGTCTTCGACATCCTTGCCGACGACCATCATCAGATCGGCCAGCTCGTCGATGATGATGGCGATATAGGGCATCTTCTCGAGGTTCGGGTCCGCTGCCGCCAGCTTATTGAAGGACTTGATGTCGCGGACGTTGTTCTCCGCGAAGAGGTGGTAGCGGCGCTCCATCTCCTGCACTGCGCCGCCCAGTGCGCCGGCCGCCTTGCGGGGCTCGGTGACGACGGGCATCAGCAGGTGGGGGATGCCGTTGTACTCAGCCAGCTCGACGACCTTGGGGTCGATGAGCAGGAGCTTGACGTCCTCGGGGCTGGAGCGGAACAGCAGGCTCATGATGATGCTGTTGACACAGACCGATTTACCGCTGCCGGTGCTGCCCGCGATGAGCAGATGGGGCATCTTGCACAGGTCGGCCACCTGGGCCACGCCGGCGATGTCCTTGCCCAGCGCAATGCCCATCGGCGAGGTCATCCGCAAAAAGCTCTGGCTCTCGAAGACGCTGCGGATGTAGACCGGCGTTTTCTTATGGTTCGGCACCTCGATGCCCACGGCAGGCTTGCCGGGGATGGGTGCCTCCATGCGGACATCGGCCACCGCCAGGTTCAGGGCGATATCGTCCGCCAGCGAAGTGATGCGGCTTATCTTGACGCCCGCCATGGGCTGGACTTCATACCGGGTGACCGACGGGCCGCGGGAAATATCCAGCACACGGGTGCGGACACCAAAGCTTTCCAGCGTGTCCACCAGCTTCTGGGCGTTGGCTTTCAGCTCGTCTTCCGCACCGGAGTCGCTTTCCTCCGGGGCGCGCTCGAACAGCTCGATGGACGGGTACTGATACTGGAAGCTCTCCTCCGTCTCTGCCTCTTCGGCGGGGGCGTTCGCGGCCTGCTCCTCGGAGACAGCGGGCTTTTCCATGGCGGCTGCCACCAGCGTATTAAGGTCTTTTTCTTCCACCGGGTCACTGGTGATGCTGATCCAGCCATCCTCATCCGGCTCGGAGCGGAACGCCGCAGCGTTCTCGGCGCTGACCGGCTGCGGGGCCGGTTCCGGAGTCGGGGTCAGATCATAGAGCGGGATGCCGAAGGAGAGCGGCGGCTCAGGCGCAGGCTGCTGTTCCGGCTCTTCTGCCGGGGCGGCGGGCGTAACGGTGGGCGTCACCGTCGGCTCGGGCTGGGCCGTGAAGAAGTCCTCGGCGGCGGTATCCACAGCGTCCGGGACGATAGGCGTCACGGTGGCGCGGATGGGCGCACGGCGGAGCGGGTCCATGCCGAAGGTGCCGCCGGGGCCGAGGATGATGGGCTCGATGGGCTCACTGCCGCCCTCGGTGACGGTGGTATGGTCAGGGCCTAAATCAATATCAAAGGGCGCACGGGGCCGGGACTTTTCCACCTGTACGGGGGCAGGCTCGGGCTGAGGCGGGGTCTGCGCTTCCGGTGCGGGCGCAGGGGCAGGCTCTGCCTGTTCGCCGCCCTGCATCACCTGATGGCCCCAGTGGAAGACGCCAGCCAGCCAGCCGGGAGGCTGGATATGGAAGGCGGGCGCGGCAGGCTCTTCGCCGCCGCAGCAGTCCCCGCCTTCGCCCGCTTCGTCTTCCGGCAGGTCGTCGTCATAGTCCTCGTATTCCTCTGCCGCGGCCTCCTCGGCGGCACGTTCTGCCAGACGCTCGGCCCGGCGAGCGGCATTCTGCTCGTGGACGGCAAGGCCCTTTTCGTGGACGCTGCCGCCCACGTTGCAGAGCCACTGCCAGCACTCGGCGGGCGTAACGTCGAAAATGTACAGGCTGGCGCAGGCCGCCAGCGCCGCCATGACCAGATTGGCGGCGGGTCTGCCGCAGAGCAGCAGGAGCGTCCCGCCCAGCACAGCGCCCAGCGCACCGCCCGAGAGCCATGCGCTCATCCCATTATGATAACAGGCGGCAGTCATCTGCGCGGCGGTCTGGTCGGTGGGGATGTCAGAAAAGACGATGACCGTGCCGCTGGCGAAGATGAGCCCCAGCGCAAGCTTGGCGATGTGGGGCAGAAGGTCTTCGCCCCGGGTGTAGAGGATGGCCAGATAGCACAGCGCTGCGCCCAGCACGAAGCTTCCGCAGCCGAACACGCCGAACAGGACATCGTGCATCGTTCGCCAGGCCGAACTGCCCGGCACGAAAGCCAGCGCCATGAGCACCAGCCCCGCAAACAGGGTGATGAGCCCCGCGGGCATCCGGTCCTGTGTCCGGTTCTTGCGGCGCGAGGCTGTGCTGCGCCCGGAGGTCTTGCGTTTTCTCTTTGCCATGTTTCCTAAAACCCGTTCCTTATTTTATATCATGAAGCAGGGCGCGCTCAGGGCGGCTCTGTCGGTGACGATGGAAGAATTTCGATACGACTCGATTCTTTCATTGTACCACGGGAAAAGTCAAATGGCAATTTATTTCCCCTCGATTTCTCGATAGAGCCATGCCAGCGCATCCGACAGCCCGCCCAGCTCGTCAATGAGCTTTTCCCGCACGGCTTTTCGGCCATCCAGCACGGTACCCACGTCCATGACCAGCTCGCCCGTGCGCATCATCAGCTCAGTATAACGCTTCTCCGAGATGCCGCTGTGGGACGCCACGAAGCCGGTGATGCGCTCCTGCATCTGCTCGAACCAGCGCATGGTCTGGGGTACGCCCAGTATCATGCCGGAATGGCGGACGGGGTGGACCGTCATGGTGGCGGTAGGCACGATGAAGCTCCGCTGGGCGCTGACGGCCAGCGGGATGCCGATGGAGTGGCCCCCGCCCAGCACCACCGCCGCACTGGGCTTGGAGATGCTGGCGATGAGCTCCGCCAGCGCAAGCCCCGCCTCCACATCCCCGCCCACGGTGTTGAGCAGGACCAGCAGGCCCTCGATGGCGGGGTCCTCCTGCACGGCCACCAGCTGGGGGATGACATGCTCATATTTTGTGGTCTTCTGGCCCTGGGGCGCTTCCACATGGCCCTCCACCTGCCCGATGACCGTCAGGCAGTGGATGGCGTGAGCTCCCCGGGTGCGGTAAACGCTGCCCATATCCTCGATCTGCTCTTTTTCCAGCCGCTGCTGCTCCACGGGGATATTCTTCTCTTCCTGTGACATTCTGCGTATCCTCCTTTTTGCTTCATTTCAGCTTGTCCGGCATTCCTGCCGGTTATACTTCGGTAAAGATTTCTTTTCTTTCTCAAAAAAATGTGCCAAATGGTTTGACATTCTCTCTTCGCGCTGTATACTTTATACTAGAGATAAGATTGTCAAATATGTATCATTATTGTACAAGAAAGTACAAATCTTTTGCCGGAGCACCCTGCCGCTGCGCACTTCTCCCCGGCAATGCTGCGGATAAAAAGAAAGGAGACCCCCCTATGAACACTCCCGGCAAAGCTTCTCTGCCCGTCATCAAGCGCCTGCCCAAATACTATCGCTACCTGCGCACCCTGAAGAACGACGGCATCACCAGCATCTCGTCCCGTGAGCTGGCCGCCCAGATGGGTACCACTGCCTCTCAGGTGCGGCAGGACTTCAACTGCATCGGCGACGTGAATGGCCGTCAGGGCATCGGCTACTCGGTGGAGAACCTGCTGAGCATCCTTGAGCATCTGCTCTTTGGCAACGGCGACCTCCTGCCCACCATCCTTATCGGCTGCGGCCGTCTGGGCAAGGCTGTGAGCCGCTTCATCACCACCGACACCAACGGCTACAAGCTCATCGCCGCCTTCGACAACGCCCCCGACGAGGTGGGCAAAGAGATCAACGGCATCCAGATTTTACACATTGATGAGCTGGAAGCTTTCTGCGCCGAGCACCACCCCGAGGTGGCTGTGCTCTGTCTGCCCCGCAGCGGCGCAGAGGAGATCAGCGGCCGCTTGGTGGCTCTGGGCATCCAGGGCTTCTGGAACTTCTCCCACTACGATCTGTCTGTCTCCTACCCCGACGTGGTGGTGGAGAACGTCCACCTCGGCGACAGCCTGATGAGCCTGGGCTACCGGCTGCGCAATCAGGACTGAGCAGATACTATCGATAATACAGGCCCTCTCCGTCAGGCTTTGGCTGAGAGAGTCCTTTCATGAGGAGACTTTTTCGACATGGCAAAGCTTTATTTCCGTTACGGCGCAATGAACAGCGGCAAGAGCACCGCGCTGATGCAGGTGGCCCACAACTACGAGGAGCAGGGGATGCGGGTGCTCATCCTCAAGCCGAAGGTGGACACCAAGGGCAGCGGCGACCTCGTGAGCCGTCTGGGCGTCCGCCGCCCTGCCGACCTGCTGGTGCCGCCGGACATGGACCTGGTGGAGGCCGTCCGGGCCGCCAGCAGCGAGGGCCGGCCTCTGGCCTGTGTGCTCTGTGACGAGAGCCAGTTCCTCACCGCAGAGCAGGCCGAGCAGCTGTTTATGGTGACGGTAGAGCTGAACATCCCCGTCATCTGCTACGGCCTGCGCTCCGACTTCTCCCTCAAGGGCTTCCCCGGCTCCACCCGGCTTCTGGAGCTGGCCCACACCATCGAGGAGATGAAGACCATCTGCACCTGCGGCCGCAAGGCCACCTGCAACTGCCGCAAAGTCAACGGCCGCTTCGTCTTTGAGGGCGAACAGGTAGCCATCGACCTTGAGAACGACGTCCAGTACGTCAGCATGTGTCCCCAGTGCTATTTCCGGGAGCGCAGCGCTTTCTACGCCGCCCGCCGGTGACTCTTTTTCCTGATCTTATGCCGTCCGCGCGCCGGGCGGCATTTTTGTATCTTTTCTGCATCCGTGATATATCAGTCTGGGCCTGATTCGCGCGTTTTTTGCGCTATTGATATATCAGCTCGGGGCCGGAACTCTCTGTTATCGTCGCTTTTGATGTATACAACGCTCTTTCAACAAATTTTGCCTCGGCTACAAAATTCTTGCAATTCAGGCCAATCTTCCCCTGTTGCATCCCAGTTTTCTATGCAAATCGTTGAAGTATACAAGTTGCACAGTTTTTCGGTCCAAGTTTATTCATTATGGCAATGACGTCAAAACCGGGCAAAAAATAAGCGCAATATTTGTACGTTTTCTGCCGCTATCACTACAATTTGCATCTTTCTTTTTTTTCTTGCCTTTGGTATTATATTTGTATACAACGGATGCTTTGCAGAGGCGTCCGTGCAAGAAGATGTTTTCAACATAGGAGGAGAACGAAAATGAGCAAGGCAATTTCTCGTCGTGACTTTCTGAAGGTCTCTGGCGCTGTGGGTGCTGCCGGCCTGCTGGCCGCCTGCTCCGGCAACGCTGGTTCTACCGCCACTTCCACTGCTGCTTCTTCCGCCGCAGCTTCCGTGGCCGGCCTGTCTTCCGACCCCGTCACCCTGACCATGAGCTGGTGGGGCGGCGAGTCCCGTCACAACGCTTACCAGGAGGCCATCAAGGCTTTCTCTGCTGAGCACAGCACCATCACCGTCAACCCCACCTTCGCTGCATGGTCCGGCTGGGAGGACACCATGTCCACCAAGTTCGCTGGCGGCGTCGCTGAGGATGTCTGCCAGATCAACTGGAACTGGCTGTACAACTACTCCAAGAACGGCCAGACCTTCATCGACCTGAACAGCGTCTCCGAGTACCTCGACCTGACTCAGTGGGATGAGGCCAAGCTGGCTGCCTGCAACGTGGCAAACGCTCAGCAGTGCGTGCCCGTGTCTATGACCGGCCGTATCTTCTACTGGAACAAGACCACCTTCGACAAGGCCGGCATCTCCTTCCCCACCACTCTGGACGAGCTGATGGCTGCCGGCAAGACCTTCCAGGAGAAGCTGGGCGATGACTACTATCCCCTGCACCTGGGCGCATACGACCGTATGATCCTGATGGTGTTCTACCTCGAGAGCAAGTACGGCAAGGACTGGGCCGACCCCTCCACCTCCACCCTGAACTACGATGCCGACCAGATCGCTGAGGGCATCGACTTCATCAAGAGCCTGGTCGAGGGCCACGTCATCATGAGCCTGCCCACCTACTACGGCTCCAACGGCGACAACGCCGCTCACCATTCCACCGAGTGGATCACCGGCAAGCTGGCCGGCTGCTTCGAGTGGGACTCCTCCGCTACCAAGTATGCTGACGCTCTGGACGAGGAGAACAAGGCCGGCTTCACCGTGGGCGAGGAGATCAAGTTCGGCGATTACAACGGCGGCTTCTCCAAGGTCTCCATGGGTCTGGCCATCACCAAGACCTGCGAGCATCCCGCAGAGGCAGCTACCCTCATCAACTTCCTGCTGAACGAGACCGCAGGTGCCGAGATCATGGGCTCCGAGTGCGGCATCCCCGCTTCCAAGGCTGGTCTGGCTGCTGCTCAGGGCGCCGGCAAGATCAAGGAGCTGGTGGCTGAGGCAAACGGCAAGGTCATGGCCTTCGTTTCCAACCAGCTCGACCCCCTGTTCGAGTCCAACGACCTGAAGGCTACCGGCACCGGCGTCTATCAGGAAGTGTTCGACACTCTGGATTACGACAATGTTTCCGGCGCTGACCTGGTCGATACCCTGCTGGACGGCATGGAGTCTGTCGGCTACACCGTCTGATTTCCGCCTCACGGACTTTTTGCGGCCCGCACACGCGCGGTGTTGACAACGGGCCGCCCCGCATAAAGGAGTCTTGCAAGGGGCATTCCTTCCACCTACGGACGGATGCCCCTTTTTTGCAAGACGGTGATGACATTTTTTTGACAAAAATGTGTCCAAACTATTGTGCGGCGTACGAGACATATCCTTATAAAAGGAGGATTCCCGGATGAAAGAAAGCAAAGCGCCCTCTCTCGGGCGTACCCCGGCCCAGAAGTTTTTTGACAAATGGCAGGGCCTGTTCTACCTGATCCCCTGGATCATCGGCTTCGTCGTCTTCAAGGCCATCCCGTTCGGCCAGTCTCTGTACTACAGCTTTACGGATATGGACTTCTTCAACGGCATCCATCAGTATGGCATCATGAACTATGTGGACGCCTTCTCCACTCCCAAGATCACCAAGGCGCTCATCACCACCTTCAAGTACAGCTTCATCACTGTGCCTCTGAAGCTGGTCTTCGCACTGTTCATCGCCTACATCCTGAACTTCAAGATCGCCTGCGTGAACGTGTTCCGCACCGTCTACTACATCCCCTCCATCCTCGGCGGCTCTGTTGCTATCGCCGTGCTGTGGAAGGCCGTGTTCCGTGATGACGGTCTGGTCAACACCCTCATCCGTATGCTGACCTTCGGCCACTTCCAGGGTCCTTCCTGGCTGAGCGACCCCAGCTACGCACTGTGGATCATCTGCTTCCTGCGTATCTGGCAGTTCGGCTCCGCCATGGTGCTGTTCCTCGCCGCTCTGAAGGGCGTGCCGGCCGACCTGTACGAGGCCGCCACCATCGACGGCGCAGGCAAGTGGCGTCAGTTCTTCTCCATCACCGTCCCGATGATCACCCCCATCATCTTCTACAACCTGGTCACTCAGATCTGCCAGGCTTTCCAGGAGTTCAATGGCCCGTTCATCATCACCAACGGCGGTCCCCGCGGTTCCACCACCCTCATCTCCATTCTGGTCTACAACTACGCATTCAAGTCCAACCAGATGGGCATGGCTTCCGCACTGGCATGGATCATGTTCGTCATCGTCTGCATCCTGACGATCATCGCCTTCACCAGCCAGAAGAAGTGGGTCTACTACTCGGATGAAAGGTAAGGTGTGACAGTATGGGAATGAAAGCTTCTAACGCCATCGCGACGTTTTTCAAGTACTTCGTCCTGATCCTGGTGGGCCTCATCATGATCTATCCCCTGCTGTGGATGATCAGCGCCACCTTTAAGGACAACAGCGAGATCTTTGCAGGCATCGGCCTGTGGATCAAGAACCCCACTCTGGAGGGCTACAAGAACGCGCTGAACAACTTCGGCGGTTCCATCAACATCCTGCAGGCCATGCTGAACACTTACAGCTACGTCCTGCCCAAGGTCATCTGCACCGTGGTCTCCTCCTGCATTGCAGCTTACGGCTTTGGCCGCTTCGACTTCCCGGGCCGGAAGATCCTGTTCAGCATCATGCTGGCCACCCTGTTCCTGCCTCAGGTCGTCCTGAACGTGCCTCAGTTCCTGCTGTACACCAAGTTCGGCTGGGTCAACAGCCCGTTCTATCTGGCCATCTGGGTCCACTGCGCATTCGCAACTGAGACCTACTTCGTCTACCAGCTGGTGCAGTTCATGCGCAACGTCCCCCGCGACCTGGACGAGGCAGCTGCCATCGACGGCTGCTCCTCCTTCCAGACCCTGTACAAGGTCATCGTCCCGATGCTGATGCCCGCTCTGGTGTCCTGCGCACTGTTCCAGTTCATGTGGAGCTGCAACGACTTCATGGGTCCGCTGCTTTACGTCAGCACTCCCGGTAAGTACCCGATGTCCCTGTTCGTCAAGCTGTCCATGGACGGTGATACCGGTTTCGCATGGAACAAGATCCTTGCTCTGTCCCTCATCTCCATCCTGCCGCAGCTGATCGTCTTCTTCTGTGCACAGGACCAGTTCGTTGAAGGTATCTCTGCCGGTGCCGTCAAGGGCTAAGCCCTTTCCCCGCACAGCGTAAGATCATCTGATACAAACAAACACCCCCTGTGCCGTTCCCGTAGATGGTGCAGGGGGTGTTTCTTATTTCTTATGTCCTTTGCGGTACTGCAGTGGGCCGGTACCCATCACATCGCGGAACACCCGGCGGAAATGGGCGGCGCTGGCAAAGCCGGTCTGTTCGGCCACCGCACTGATGGAAAGCTCAGTCGTTTCCAGCAGCTTCTGGGCCGCTTCGATGCGGCGGTTGTTGATATAATCCACGATGGACTGGCCCGTTACCCGCCGGAACAAACGGCTCAGGTAGTAGGGCGAAAGATAAAACTGCGCCGCTACCTCGGTGAGGGAAAACTTCTGCCGGTAATTGGCCGCAAGGTAGGCGCAGATCCGCTCCACCGTTTCGTTGTGGGGACGCGCCACGGCGCTGCTCTCGGCAATGCACTCCTGCTCCACATAGTGCAGGATCAGCAGCAGGTACAGCGGGCCGGGGTAATCCTGCTCGGTGCTGGCGCTGGCCATCATTTCCAGCAGGGTACGGATGCGGCTCTGCCACTGCACCGGTGCATACAGCACTGTGCGCTCCCCGGGCGCAAACAGGCGGCCGAAATCCCGCCCGGCTGTGTTTTTCAAATCATGCAGCATCCCCAGCGGAAAGTGGCACCCCACGATCTGCGGCACGGCGCTGCCGGTCTGTGCAAAGCTGCAGCCGCCGGGGCCAAGCAGCACGGCGCTGCCGGGGTTTACCAGCACATTCCCGCCCTCGTATTCCAGCGTGACGCTGCCCTCCGACACCAGCAGCAGATAGCAGGTGTCCTCATCCGGCGGCAGCTCGTAGCGGCCGATATTCAGGCGCAGGGTGGCTGCGGCCACTTTGCCGGTGATTTTTTCCCGTTCCGGTTTCATAAAAAAATCCTCATTTTTGTATTTTCCCCATCATACCACGCCTGCACCCTGCGGGCAAGACAAAACCATCAGGAGGTTCTCTCATGAATCTGTCGCTTATCCGTTCCATGACGCGCAGCGCTGTTTTCGAGCTGGAAAACGGCCTGTGCTATCGTCCGGCCCACCCGTTCACCGTTACCCTGAACGGCAAGACCGTCTACGAAGCCTGCCAGACCAACGTGTTCTCCCTGTTCTCCCTGCTGCCCGGCACTGAGTACACGGTGGGTGTGCAGGCCGAGGGCGAAAGCCTGACCTGCACCTTTACCACCGAGGCCGAGACCTTCTTTGTGGATGCTTCCCGCTACGGTCTGGTGGCCGACGGCACCACGGACAACACGCTCAAGCTGCAGGCGGCTCTTTCCACCTGCCCCAAGGGCGGCACAGTGTACGTGCCCGCAGGCCGCTACCGCACCTGCAGCCTGTTCCTGAAAAGCAACACCACCCTCTAACTTGAAAAGGGCGCTGTGCTGCTGGGCGACAATGACCGCACCCACTACCCCATCCTGCCCGGCGTCATCCCCAGCGAGAACGAGGTGGATGAATACTACCTGACCGGCTGGGAGGGAAACCC
>OGHZ01000968.1_pt1 | contig 14319 bp, 13 predicted proteins | sample 1571661 | NCBI WGS metagenome assembly OGHZ01 (sample SAMEA2582040, study PRJEB24529) | metagenome | biome: Human gut stool | place: China | collected 2011 | reverse complement strand
GTTGACCGTAGTAGACATCGCCCAGCGCCCGGAGCAGGATGCTTTTGTTGGCGCGGTCAAGTTTAACTTTACGTTCTGTCATTGGTTTTTCACCTCCTGTTGCTCACAACATATCATAGGTACGAAAGAATATCTATCCCGCATTTGGAAACAAACGGAAAACAATCACAGCACCTTTTCTTTGCGCCGGATTTTTACCGGCAGCTTGGGCATACGGTCTTTGGGCACCTCTGCCCGGTTTCGCAGGTAGGCGGTAATATCCCGCAATTCCATGCGCACACTGGGGCGCTCACCCTTGGCCCGAAGCAGATCGGCGCGCGGCGACGGCGAGTTTGCAAAAGATTTGCTGCTGTCGGAGAAAGGCTCGGACGGACTGGCGTTCTCCGAGCCCAGAGGAAAATCCACGGTGGGCGTGTCCTCGTGGTTGGGGGCTGCATTTTCCAAATTCTGCTGCACAGTGTCGATAAGTTCTGCCGTGCCGTTGTCTACAATAGCCAGTTGCAGCTTATCGATGATGCGGTTGGCTTTGGAGGCATCATCCTGTAAAATGGCGATTTCAATGTGGTCGGGGTCCATCTTGTCGCGGATGGGGCAAAACAGCAGCCCATGTGCTTTGGCAGCGCGGGCAAAATCGTGCATACGGTTTTTGTCCACCGTGAAAAATTTCAGCGGTTTCTGTTCTTTCAGCAGCCGGATGAGGTGCGTTTTGCCGTGGGTCTTTTTGCTGTCATGCAGCACCGCCTGTGCGAAAATAAAGAAGTTTTTCGCAGCGGTGCCGGAGATGCGCAGGGCAAACTCTGCACCCTCCAGCGAGTAGCGGACGACCTGGTCTGCGGGTTCAGAGCCGTAATTCATCTGGCATCACCGGCCTTTTCTTTAGGCGAGGGCAAGCGGCTGAACGAATCCACGCCGGGAATAAGCGCAAGGCTGCGCCCGCAGTCCCAATCTACATGGATTTGCCCGGCATCATCGATGAAATCAACGGTTCCCATAGAGCCGGGAGGCACGGCCATCTCATCTTCCATGCAGCTGAGTTGCAGCCGCGTGCCGGGCGGGTACTTGCGGCGCAGGTGTTCAACATATTCTTTGTTTGAATAATTCATATACATCCTTCTTTCCAGAATTATTTGGATTCGATTCCAAAAAGTGCGTGACATTTTACACTTTTGGGCGTATACTATCATTAAAAGCTGCGGAGGGTTTATTATGCGAATTACCAGAACTGAATACCTGAATAAACTGATTGCGTTTAAGGACAAGCAACTCATCAAAGTTGTAACAGGTATCCGCCGCTGCGGAAAGTCTGTTTTGATGGAAATGTACCAAGATTGGCTGCTGCAGAATGGCGTCGAACAAGACCAAATTATTGCCATCAATTTTGAGGATATGGATTTTGAGGAACTTACCGACTATAAAAAACTGTACGCTTACCTGAAAGACCGTCTTGTTCCCGAAAAGATGACTTACATTTTTCTGGATGAGATACAGCACGTCACGGATTTTCCTAAAGTGATCGACAGTTTGTATATCAAGAAAAATGTAGATATATACATCACAGGTTCCAATGCCTATATGCTGTCCAGTGAAATAGCCACCCTTATTTCCGGGCGCTATGTGCAAATCGAAATGCTGCCGCTTTCTTTTAAGGAATATATGCAGAGTACCGGCAGTATGGAAGATCGCGGAATAAAATATACCGAGTATCTTGAAAACAGTTCCTTTCCCTATGCGCTGGAACTTAAGGGGCATCCGAACGAGATTCGGGATTACTTGGATGGCATTTTTAACACGATTGTCGTAAAAGATATTTTGACACGAAGAAAGATCCTCGATCCGTTGATGTTGAAAAGTGTGCTGCGCTATATTTTTGACAACATCGGCAGTCCGCTTTCCTCCAAGAAAATCGCAGACACCCTGACATCCGAAGGACGAAAAGTGGATGTAAAGACCGTCGAACGCTATCTTGATGCGCTGATCGAAAGCTACATTATCTATCCCGCACAGCGGTATAATGTCAAGGGTAAGCAGTATCTGAAAACCTTAGGAAAATACTATGTCGTAGATATCGGTATGCGATTTATGCTGCTTGGCAAGCGCAATACAGACGCAGGTCATATTCTGGAAAATGTGATTTATCTGGAACTGCTACGGCGCGGCTATGATGTGTATGTCGGAAAGGTCGATTTTTTTGAGGTCGATTTTGTGGCAATGAACGGCAACAGTACCTTCTATTACCAAGTGGCACTTTCCGTTCGTGATGCGGACACCCTGCAGCGGGAGCTGCGACCCTTACTGTCCATCCGCGACCACTATCCTAAATATATTCTTACGATGGACGATGACCCGGAGGAACAGTATGACGGCATTCGCCGCATCAATGCGCGGGATTGGCTGCTGGGTCTTACAGATTAACGTGTTGTAATATCGGGGTGGCGGTCACGCTCGTGTTCCTGTTCGCGCTGTTGCTGTTCAGCGCGGTCACGGCGGGCTTCGGTGAGGTGCTGCTGCACTTCTAGGGAGTGTTCTGCGATTTTACGGCAGAGGCGTTCTTCTTGGCGAAGCTGCTTTAGGGCTGTGTTGACCGATTCATGCTGCGATTGTACATCATCGGTTTTGGGCAGTTGCTTACGCTTTGTCAGCAACTGCCTAATTTCTGTTTGCAGGGCTTGTCGGTGAGTTTCCAGCTGTGCCAGCGTGTCAATGTTGTGCTTGGATAGGAACTCCATCTGCCGGATGCGCTGGTCTAACTTGTAGGCATCCTGCCGAACAGCATAACTTGGACGGATCGGCTTGCGGGGGAGTGCGCCCAATTCGTATAGATAGCGATAATACAGCGCCCGCAGCCCGGTCAGCTTGCGATGGGGATTCTTCCCGCTGTGCAGACGGCCATGTTGGATTGTTGGTGGATTTTCCACATAAGGGTGGTAGCTTTGTGGATACAGGATGCGCGTCTGGATGGCTTCTGGCGTGTACCGCTTGCCCAGCGTTTTGAAGCGAACAAAGCGCTCCTTTCCGGGCGGACGCAAAACGGGATACTTGCGCCCCATGCGGACTTCATACCCTTTGCGTTCCATTGCACTAAGAAATTGCCGCCATGTAAGGCTTTGTTGAATTGCTTCGTCCACATCCTGCTGGATGGCAGTGCGCCATGTGGGTTGGTTGTTTTCCTCAGCCCTCCACTTTTCATATTGCCGCTTTCCACGCAGCGCTTCCGGTGTTTCGATGATGGAAAGCCCATACTTTTGGCAGAGTGCATCCGAAAGTGCGCGTACTTCGGTATAGTAACTTTTACTGTTGCTGTGGTACTTCTTTCCATCCTCCAAGCTGACGGCGCTCCATACAATGTGGTTGTGGTAATGCTTAGTGTTCAAATGCGTTGTCACAATTGCTTGGTATTTCCCAAGCAATAGCTGTTCCGCAAATTCGACACCGATCTGGTGCGCAAGTTCCGGAGTTACCTCCCCTTCCGCAAAACTCTGGACAAGATGGTATCCCTGCACACCGATTTCTTTGTGCCAGCGAAGCGTATTCAATCGCATATCTTCAAAGGCGCTGGTGGTTGTGCAGCCCAGTCCTGTTTCAAAACAGGCTGATTCGGTTTTATCCCGGTTTGCCGCATAGTCCACAGCTTCTTCCAGTGATTTCGGTGTCGTTTTTGCTTTGTTTTGTACATAGTCCACTGTGCGATCAAGGCGGCGCACAGGGATCACGGATGTGTAGGCCATTTTTCATAGTGACTCCTTTACCAGTTTTCTTTTACTTCCCGCCAGACCTCTTGGGTTAGCCGGGTCATTTCATCCACACTCCCCTGCCCTGCTGTTCCGGTACTGTTGGCACGATGGGCAAGCTGATTTGCATTGTTGCACAGCCCTGCCACCTTGCGGAGCAGATCGGCATGGTGCGTGCAGGGGCGCGGATGGATTGCTTTGCCTGCAATGAGCGTGCGCAGGTATTCTTCTCTCGGCAAACCACTCATTTCAACTTGTTCGCAAAGATAGCGATATTCACGCTCATTTAATCGCAGCGGGATCACATGGCCGCGTCTGCGCATATCGGGGGTTTGGGGATCACCTCAAAAGTGCGTTTGGATATCCAAACGCTATGCTAGCAAAACACGGCACCCCGCAAAACGGTTCATGACACAAGGTCGTCACCCTCCGAAACGGCTTTCTTCAAACCGTCCAAGGTCGTCACGATGCGGTTATATTTCTGCGCCAAACCGATCTGCGCGTTGGTGGTCGCATCCTGATTGCGGCTGCAGACCACCAGCATCGGGCAGCGCAGCAGCTTATCCCTCACAATGGCGGTGTACTCGCTACGTTCTACAGCATCTTCCAGCACCAAATACTGGCTGTCCTGCAATTTGGGGCATACCGGCAGGTAGCCCAGCAGGTAGACTTCACGGCAATAATTGCGGAGATGTTTGGAGGTTGCGCCCTCACTGGCGCAGATAAAAGCCCAAGGTCGTTTCATTTTCGTGGTTCCTTTCTGAATTTCGGGAGTGAATCAGATTTGATTCACTATTTTCAAGTTGGCGGTCAAAAGTGAATCAGTTCTGATTCACTTCGGATTCAAGGGCAGTTTTCAGCCGTTCTGCACTGCGTTTGAAGTAGGCGTCCGACATTTCGATGCCGACAGCCTCATAGCCTTCCTGCACAGCGGCCAGCACGGTGGTGCCCGCCCCGGCAAAGGGGTCAAGGATGCGCCCGCCCGGTTCGCAGATCTGCACCACATCCCGCATAAGCTGCAAGGGCTTTTCGGTCACATGGATGCGGTTCTGCGGGTTCGGGTATCGGAACACGCCCGGCAGACACCCTACATTTCTCTCAAGCGGCATTTTGCCGTTGGACCCCCACACAATGTACTCGGACTGCTGGCGAAAGCGTCCTTTCTGCGGGCGGCTGGCGACCTTATCCCACACCGCCACGCCGCGCCAGATCCAGCCCGCCCACTGCAAAGCCAGCGTCATGGCGGGCAGCTGCCGCCAATCGATGAACAGGCAGACAGGCGCGCCGGGTTTGGCAATGCGGCGGGCATCCTGCAGCCATGCCGCCGTCCAGAACATCCAACTCAGCTGATCCATCTGGTCGCTGTCAAAGTCGGGCAGCGCCCTGTCCTTGCCCATGCTGCTGTATTTTTCGGTGGGCGTGCGGGTCTTGGTCTGGCCGCTGCCGCCGCTGGCATAAGGCGGGTCGGTGATGATGGCATCGAAGCTGTTCGGCACAAACTGGCGGAGGATCTGCAAAGAATCCCCGTGCAGGATCGACCAGCGGTCACCGCCGCAGTGTTCGGGCATCCGGAAATCAGGGGTGAGAATATTGAGCGTTTCGGGAGTGTTCGTCAAAGGCATCCTTCTTTCTTATCGTTCAAAATCATGGGTACAGGCTTCTTTCGGGGGTGGTGTGCGGCTGGCTGTCTGCACAGAAACACGGTCATCTTCGAGTACAAAGCAGTCCTGCGTCCTGTTGTCGAGCTTGGTACCGGGCAGGACAACGGCATTGCCGCGGCAGACTACATTGCCGGAGATTTCGCCATATACACGGGCGCTGCCGTCAATGATCGGTGCGCACAAGGTTTGCCCATCCTGCCGAATCACGGCATACCCGCAGACACAGCTTTTTCCCATGAGCAGTCCGCCGCAGACGATGGCATCATCCTGCACAGTGGCATCCCCTGTCACGGCGGCGTTCTTTCCGACATAGGCGCAGCCCTTTGCAACGGCGTGATCTGTAAGGACTGCATCGCCGCAGACAACTGCATTTTCACAGGCGATGGCATCCGCTGAAATCCACGCGCGACCATCTTGGTCGAGGTTATCGTAGCTTTCCACATAGCCGCCGAGCATCCCGGCAAGGACATCCTCGGTCAGATCCGTCACCGCGCGGATGCGGTGCAGGTTGGGATTGTCGGGATGGGCAATGTCGGTGATCTCATATTTCTTCATCTGGCATCACCCCGGTCACGTTTGGGCGCGGGCGTAGGCGACAGTTCGGTTTCCACATACTCGGAAACGATGTTGAGTGCTTCGGAGTAGCTTTGACTTGCCGTGACCCTGTCGCACATTTCCTTGGCCTTATCGCTCTGCCCGGCATTTTTCAACAGGCGCGAGGCTCGACCCATGATGGCAAAAATGTTGCCGTCCTGCCCAATCAGCTGCATCTTGGGCTTCTTCGGGCGGTTCAGCAGTTTGTTGAATTCGGTCATATCCGGCACATCGCGTTTCAGTTCAAAATCGTGATCCTGCCAGAAATGGACATACAGCTTGCCGTCCCCAACATCGATTTCCCGCTGCTCAAAGCCCTCGCCCCAGCCGTCACTGTACTGGCCGGAGATGTAGTCGCAGAGAACAGCCTGCTCACCCTCGTTCAAGGACTCCCGCAGTTCCACGTTCAGACAGCCGCACAGCTTGTTACCGTGAATTTCCACAGACGGTACTGCCCTTACCACCTTTTGCCGGACGGAATCGTCCTCGTGGTAATACTGCATCAGGTCGCCGTTGAAATCTGCAATGTCTTTTTTCACAGCCTCATCAACAGCGTCTGCGTATTGCAGCAGATCATGGCCGTCCATTGGATAGCCTTCGTACTCGTTGTAAGATTCGTCCTCCCAGTCCGGTTCATCTGGGAAAAATTCCGCAGTCAGCGGAGAATAAAACTTCATTTCCAATTCACATCACCTCGGTTTCTGCCGTACAAATCATGGTTGATCTGCGCGGCGTAGTAGTTTTCAATCGTCAGCGGCGCATTGTAAAGCGCCGCCAGTAAGTATTTCTTGATATTGCGGATATGCGGCGGGTTGTCTTTCAGGCTGTCCAGCACATACTGGATATGCTGAGCTTCAAGTTTCAGGAATCTGGACTTCACTACCTCTGTCGGAAACTCGTCCCCCGCAATATGGATACTGCTGCGTTTGGAACAGACCGTGTCCAGCATGAGTTCCACCAGCTCATCCAATCGAATCCTATCTGCCGGATTGTTCTTTGCAAGAATATCGTACTCGATATTTTCCCGAATCAGGGCGCGGTACTGCTCGCGCTCGTCCGCCGTGCGGATAGGATTAGATACGTTTTTAGTTATTTCTTTCTTTTGTTCTTTAGTATTTAATTGTGCAGGATTTGCCTGTACAGGTTTTTCCCGTTTAGGCTCTGCCTGTTTTGGTTGAGCACACTTAGGCGCAGCTTCTGCGGAACCCTGTTCCGGGGGCTGCGGCTGCTCTAAAACCGTGTACTCCATACCGCGCATCTGACCGTTCTTGTCGCGGATGCGGCGGCGGATAATATACCCCGCCGCTTCTAACTCGCGCACGGTGGCACACACGCTGTCCACACCCTCTTTGCAGATGGATGCCAGCCCGCGCGTGGTATAATCCCAATCTTCGGGCAGAGACAGCACCAAAGATAAAAGACCCTTCGCCTTGAGTGAAAGAGCCTTGTTGCGCAGATGATGGTTGGACATAATGGTATAATTTTGCGTCTTTTGTACACGGAACACAGCCATAACGATTTACCTCCTGTTTATGCCCTATAAGTGGGCGAACGATTTCTAGCTTTCATGTTGATTTCTCTCTATCGGCAAGGCGCCGCGCGGTGGGCGGCAGTTCTTGCCATCCGATTGTTTTTTGCCATATCAGCGTAATCTCCATTCTCGATGTCGGGCGGCAGGTCATGCACGGTGTAGCGGTCAGCGTAGATTTTCCGGATGCCGACACTCGCCATGCGCCCTTTGGCATCGTTGTCCAGCCGCAGTTCTATCGTGGTAATTTCCGGGTGCTGGCGCAGGAATTCCTGTAACGCCAAAGGTTCCTTGCCGGAGGATGAAACCCCGCCCAGCGACAGACGGTACTTGTCCGCCGCATCGCCGCAGAGCGTCATCTCGGCCATGGCATCTATGGCGGCTTCAAACACGGCCACGGTAGTGCCGGGCTGCATCGGCTGGATGCAGAATCCGTACTGTTTCTGACTGCCGGGAGCTTCCCTCTTAAACGGTTTCCCATAGTCATAAATACCGCGCAACGCCGCATATTTCGGCACACCCTGCGGGTCTTTGCCTAAGAAAACACAGTTGTGATATTCTGCACTTTCGTACAGAATTTTTCTCTCAATACAGTACCGGATGGTGGGCAGTGAGATGCCGCGCCCCAGCAGATACCGCGTTACGCGGTCATTGGTGGGTGCTTTTCGGGGGAGTTTAAACTGTGGGCGCTCGCGCTCCACCGCTTCATGCTGCACAGGGATGTACGTCGGGCTTTCTTCACATAACAGCTGCACCGCCTCTACAAACGGTACACCTTCCACATAAATCAAATATTTCAGCGCCGACTTGCCGCCAATGTCGCGGCTTTTCCAGTGCCAGACACTGGATTCGCCGTTTATCTTGAAGCTGTCATGCTCCGCAAGCTGGTACTCGCCCCGTGCGCTGCTTTTTACCAGCGAATTGGGGCGGTACCTCCGCAGGAACTCGATTGCCGTCATCCGGTTGGCGGCATCAATTTGTTCTTTACAGACGCGCGGCAATTACACAATGTAAGCGGCGAGGTCGCTCATATGCTCAACATTTTCCCACGGAAAATCCTCGCGCCCGAAGTGACCGCCCGCCGCCGTGCGGCTGTAAATGGGGTTCAGCAGATTCAACTGCTTGATGATGCCCGCAGGGGTCAGGTCATACGCCTTGCGCACAGCGGCCGACAGGCAGTCATCCTCGCAGGGGCCACCTGTGCCAAACGTATTCACATCCACCATGACAGGCTCTTTCTCCCCGATGGCGTAGGCCAGCGTGACCTGACAGCGCTGGGCAAAGCCTGCCGCGACGATATTTTTGGCAATAAACCGCGCCATGTACGCGGCGCTGCGGTCTACCTTGGTGGCATCCTTGCCGCTGAACGCACCGCCGCCGTGGGGCGCAAATGTGCCGTAACTGTCCACCATGAGCTTGCGCCCGGTCAGGCCGGTGTCGGCATCCGGGCCGCCCTGCACAAACTTACCGCTGGTGTTCAGCATGATTTCCGCATCATCGGCGGGCATACCGTCAAAGGCCAGCGGGAACACATACTCGTCCAGCAAATCCGCCAGCTTATTGATGTCGGTGTCCTCTTTGTGCTGAACTGACACGACCACCGTGGTGATGCGCACAGGCGTGTCGCCGTTGTATTCCATCGTGACCTGCACCTTGCCGTCCGGACCGATGTCGGGGATAACGCCGGTCATGCGGGAGATTTCCAACAGCGTTACAAGGCGTTGCGCCGCCACCACAGGCATGGGCAGATATTCGGGCGTTTCGTTGCAGGCGTAGCCGACCATAACGCCCTGATCGCCCGCACCGAGGGTGTCCTCGTCCTCTCCCTCAGCCAATTCCGGCTCGACAGCGCCCGCAATGTCGGGACTCTGGTCGTGGATGTAGCAGTCGATCTGGTACGCTTTCGGGTCATAGCCGACATCCCGCAGGGTGTCGCGGACGATGTTGAACACATCCGGCTTAGCGCTGGTCGTGATTTCACCCGCCACGATAATGTGACCGTGGGTTGCCATTACCTCACAGGCCACGCGGCTGGCGGGATCATGCTGCAGACAGGCGTCCAGCACGCTGTCGGCAATAAGGTCGCACAGCTTGTCGGGATGCCCGCGCATAACGGATTCTGCGGTGTAAAAGCGGGGATGCTCGTTTTCTTTCATGGTTTCGGTGTTTTCAAAAATGTCGTTCATTAGTTCTTCTCCTTGCTTGTTGGATGATTTCGGACAAAGAAAAAAGCCCGCAGGCGGGCTGCGGGCTAGGATGGTGATATTCATATCAGCGCTCCGGGGATTCTTTTGTGTTCGGCGGCGGGGTCATAACACGGGCGTATTCTTCGGGGGTGGTGTGTTCCACACACAGGGTCTTGCCCAGCAGGAAAAACAGCTGCGGGTCGTGGTACAGTTCCTCGTAGCGCTTCATCTGCTTGGGCGTGAGGTCAGTAAAATCGTTGCTGGTCAGCCCGCAGACGAAAAATGTGCCGTGGATGATGTCATAGTCGCCCAGCATACGGTTCAGCGGCAGGTTTTCTGCAATGCCGTTGTCATTACAGACGATACAGGCGCTATCCCGCCAAGGGTACACTGCCTCGATGGTGCCGCCGACAACTGCCTGCTCGGCTTCAAGGGTGTGTTCAATGTCGGCTTCGTGGGGGTATTTTCCGGGTTCAACGATCAGCACTTTCATCGGCGTCCTCCTCATCAGAAGTTTCTTTCAGCGCATTTTTCTGCTTAATGGTCAGCAGAACGATACCTGTCGCAGATGCAAGAGACACGACCACGATAGCCAGCAGCGGGAAACCATCTCCTGTCTGCGGGAGGGTCTGCACCTTGTGCGGCGTAATAACCGGCGTAGGCGCAGGTGTAGGCACCGGGGTTGCTGTGGGTGTAGGCTGTCGTGTGGGTGTCGGCGTCCGCGCGGGAGTTTCCTCGCGGGGTGTGGCTTCGTCTATCATCTGAATGAACCGTTTGTCAGCGCGCACCCATTCGGCATCGGCGTTTTCGCGGACGAACAGGCAAACATTTTTGTCTGCCTGCTGTACCTTGAACTGCACCGATTCGGCAATTTCAAAGCCGACCGGGGCGGCATCTTCGGTCAGGGTGTAGAGGTACTCTTTGTTGACATCCGACAGCTTGATAAATTCATCCGAGATGGGAACACTATGCGTTTTGTAATCCGTCACCCAAGTGTCAATAACTTCGCCGCCTGCATCACAGATCGTCAGCGTAGCGCCTGGCAGCAGATTCCCTGCAATGTCGGTCTTGTCGATATCCAGCACAGGCGCGTCCTGCATAATGAGGGTGGCATCGTCGAGTTTTACCCAATCACCGTCGGATTTCACATAGACGATATTGCTTTGTTCGTTGCCATCCTGTACCAGCTTGAACACGATGCTTTCGGCTTCGGCATAGCCGTCCGGGGCACGAGTTTCGGTCAGGGTGTACGCTTTTTCCAGTTCCAGACCTCGCACGGTGTGCGGCGTTTTTGTGGAAGTCCAGCCCTCCACCAGATTGCCGTCAGTATCACGGATTTCCAGCTTTGCACCGGGCAGCTCCTTGCCGTTGGTGATGTCCTGCTTGGAGATATCCACGGTGGTGCGCAGGTTGGTGTTTGTACCATCTACGATTTGCCATGCAATCTGCTGACCTTCATAGGTGAACTCTACATCCACAGGGGTGCTGTCCAGCAGATACCCGGCAGGGGCTTTGACCTCGACAATGCGGTATCTGCCGCTGTTGCCGGAGTCGGGACAGCTTTCAGAACGGATGGGAACATCCACGTCAAACCACGCGAAACCGTTGGCATTGGTGGCAGTGCCGGTGGCCAGCTTTGTACCGGCGTCCAGCAGCTTTGTACCGTCCGCGGAATAAATGTCATCCACGGTGTAGAGTTCATACACCGCACCGGGCAGATAGGTCAGCGCCTCGCGATCTTGCTTGTAAATGCCTACACCGACTTTGCCGACTTTATCGCCGGGCTTTTCGGGAACAGGCAGCACACGGGCATTTTCAAACACAAGTGTCTGCCCATTCTTGTGGGCATTCGAGGCGTCCTTGACATTCACAATGCTGTACGAACATTCCTTGTCGCCGTCCTGCTCGTGGCTGACAATAGTTTTTGCCAGCACAATGTCATTTTTCTGGTTGTCCCAGCCGAATTCGACCGTGTAGCTCTGGTTTGTCAGGATAAAGCCGTAAGGTGCTTTTACCTCGGTAATGGTGTACTTGCCCAGCGGCAGGGTCACGGTGACTTCGCCTTTGGTGCCATCATGGCTGACCGTGAGGAAATCGTAGGTTGCCTGCGTGCGGTTGGGACTGAATTTTACTTCGTCCACTTGCCCAGCCGCGCCGGTGGTAACAGTCGCTACCAAGTCACCGCCCTTGTACCAGTAAGTGCCCTGGCGGTCGGGCGTGGCAATATCTCCGTCCGCGTGGATTTCGTACACCGCGCCCGCAAGGTTGTCCTGCGTGTAGATGAACTGTCCATCTTGGTAGTCGGTCAGGACATTGCCCTGTTTTCGGATGGTAAGCTGACCGAGCGTTTCGTGGTTGCAGTATTTCTCCGTGACGATGTACTCATCCATGTCGTTGGTAGCATTGCCCACGACCTGCCAGACGCGGTCGGATTTGATTTCAAACTCCACCGAGTAGGCAGGATCGTTGAAATAGCCTTCCGGACCTTGCAGTTCCTCAATCAGGTATCTGCCCAGCGGCAGTTTTTCAGGTGTTTTCATAAGACCGTCTGCATCGGTGTAGAACACATCCGTTTTCTTGGTGGCGCTGCCGCTGGCTGGGTCGATCATGGAAATGCGGGTCTTGCGGTCTTTTTCGTCCAGCCGATACAGCGCAAAGGCTGTGTTGGCGATTTTGACCGCCTTGCCGGTTTCGGTGTCGGTCTTGATAAGCTGCAAATAGCCTTCCAGTTCCTCGTCCAGCACGTTGTAGGTCATATAGTTATTGGTGGCTGTAGTGACGCTGCCCGCAGGAATCGTAAATCGACTCCGCGGGCTGTTGGCATCTACCGTCACGATAAACGGATCACACTGGAACACATCCTTGGGGATGGTGGTTTCCACGACAAGGTATTGCCCATAGGGCAGCCCCTCCACGCGGAAGATGCCCTCATCGTTGGTGAACATTTCTCCCAGCCTATATTCAGCGGGCTGATCCGTGGGCATCCAGCCGTTACCCTTACCGTTGGCGTAGTCGCCGTCTGCGGTCAAGGTCGCGTTATAGACGTTGACCGTATCGGTGCTGCTCTCGAACATATTGGCGACAGCCTGTCCTTCATGGGTGAAATCGTACTTGAGCGTCAAATTATCGTAGTTATCCTTGCGGTAAGCGTCCAAAATACTTTGTGCATCGTAGCTGCCGTCCGGGTTCTGCATGAACTGCGCCGCCTTGCTCAGTTTGGAGATGCGATAAACGGTAAAGCCCGCACCTTCCAATTTCAAAGCAGGACTAGGCTGTCCAGTGGTGGAAACAAGTTTTTGCAAACTAAAGCCGGATTGGAGGACTTCGTCTTGACTCTCCTGTTCGGCATGGATGTGGTAGGCGGACTCATCTGCATAGGTCAGCGTTTTGTAGTGGTTGACCTCATCGCAGAGATAACCTTTCGCGTGGGATAGATAATAGCCATCCCACGCCTTGCTGCCGTCCAGCTTGCGGCTCTCGGCTACGGCGGAATACTGGTTTTTGTAGATGTAGTCGGTGTACTCGCCGCCCTTGGTGGCAAGGCTGCTGTATTTCCCGTTGCGTTCCAGCCTCTTGTTTAGCTGCGGGTACTTCCCAGTAATGTACAGTTTGCCGTTGCCATCTATGGGAAGAACAAGCCCTGTGGCGCGTTCCACCAGATAGTAGCGACCCATATACAGGTTGGCAAACGCCAGTTTGCCATCGGTGATTTTAGCCGAGGCTACCAGCCGGTCTTTCTGCAAAATGGGCAGGTAATCGGTATCCCAGCCGCCGTTGGTGAGAACCGTAGTGCGCCAAATGGGCGTACCGTTGGCATCGGTGGTTTTTGAATAATCTACGACACCCGAAACACCGTCCGGATGTTCAATGATGTCAGCGGCGTACAGATCGTACACAGCACCTTCCAGCGTGGTGTCGCCGTTGCTGCCCGCAGCCAGATACCGCGCGGCGTCCAAGTCCACTTTTGTCAGCAGAATATTGCCGAGAACACGGTCGTTCTGCATCTTGTCGGCATTGGCGTGCATGGTGTAGGAATCTTCGTTGTTGGCAATGCCGGTGGGATCTGTGGCGTAGGTCTTATCTGCGTTGCGGCTGCCAAAGGTGATAGTTACGATGCCCTCGCCGGTGTCGATAAGGGTGCCACCGCTGTTTGTCGTGCTGATGTCAGCGTTATAATCGGCGTTGCCCAGCCAAATGCTCTGACCGTCCAATGCTTTGGTGATTTCAAAGGCATACGCCCGCTTGCCGAGAACAGAACCTGCCGTGCCGGGTTTGGTTACATCCGTCCAATCGCCGTAGTAGCCGCTGGGAGCACGGCTTTCCACAATGACGAATTTGCCCTCATTGCGCTGGGTGTAGAACAAATCATCCGAACCGCCCGCATAGTCGCTGTGGTTGATGACCTTGTAAGTTCTATCTGCTTGGCGTTCAACCTTGTATTGGTTATACCCGCCAGCCGGAATATACCGCTGCTTTACGGTGTCCCACTCAAAAATCTTGAATTCGGCGTCACCCTTGATTTGCTGTTTGGTTTCGCTGTCGATTTTGTCGATGGTGACTTTTACAGACCACTCATCGTTTTTCATCGGGTAATCGTTCGAGCTGTTGGCAGGAACCGTAAT
>OGHZ01000933.1_pt1 | contig 14986 bp, 8 predicted proteins | sample 1571661 | NCBI WGS metagenome assembly OGHZ01 (sample SAMEA2582040, study PRJEB24529) | metagenome | biome: Human gut stool | place: China | collected 2011 | reverse complement strand
TTGAGTAGAGTAGGGATTAAAAAAATTCTTGCACTACTTCAAAGAGAGTTTTTTGATTGTTAATAGATACTAAATTTTTGCATTTGTTGCCGAAATTCATTTATAATAGATTAAAAGTCAATGTAGGTCAAACCTACAAGAGAGGATGGAGAATTATGCAGAACCGTAACATTTCAGATATTATTGAACAATATTTGAAAGATATATTGGCTGATTCAAGAAGAATTGAAATAAAGCGGTCTGAGATTGCACAGCAATTTGACTGTGTACCAAGTCAGATTAACTATGTTATCAAGACTCGTTTTACAGAGAGTCGCGGTTATATTGTTGAGAGTAAACGTGGCGGTGGCGGCTATATTCGGATTGTAAAAGTAGATTTGGCAGAGAATCAGTCTGTTTTAGATGATTTGATTTCTGCAATTGGCACTGAAATTACAGAAAACCAGGCTTACCAATTAATTAGTAGTTTATACGAGGATGGCGTCTTTTCTAGAAAAGAAGCAAATTATGTCTTAGCTGCTATTAGCCGACAAGCTTTGGATTTGCCGACTGCTGAAATGGAAAATATGATTCGCGCAAGGATTTTGGTAAGTATCTTAAATCAATTGAGATGCGAAGAATAGAAGGGAGTAATGGTTATGGCTATGGAAGAAAGGTATACACCAAGTGCTAAACAAGTATTAGTTCTTGCACAACAACAAGCTAATTACTTCAAGCATCAAGCAATAGGAACAGAGCATTTGCTTTTAGCACTAACAATGGAGAAAAATGGCGTAGCTGCTAAAGTATTACAAAGTTTTGTAGTAACTGAAGTAGATGTGCGAGAAGAAATTGAACATATCGTAGGATACGGTAATTTACAACGTAGAGGCGCTGATACTTATTTACCATATTCCCCAAGGACTCGTTATGTATTAGAGCGTGCTAGAGAACATGCTAAACTTTTTAATGTTGAAAAGGTAGGAACAGAACATATTTTGTTAGCATTATTAGAAGATGATAAAACTATTTCTTCACGTATTCTAGCAGCTCTGAATATTGATTTACGTAAGGTGAAAAATATTACCTATCGTACAATGGGTGTAGATGCAACAACAGCTAATAGAACACGTAAGAAATTAGCGTTATCAGAAAAGAAACAGGATAATGGTACACCTACGTTAGATGAATTAGCACGTGATTTGACAGAAATGGTGCGTAAAGATCAAATTGATCCAGTAGTTGGTAGAGATAATGAAATTAAGCGTGTTGTTCAAATTTTAAGTAGAAGGACAAAGAATAATCCAGTTCTTTTGGGAGAACCAGGTGTAGGTAAAACAGCTGTTGCAGAAGGATTTTCACAAAAGATTGTAAATGGTGAAGTTCCTGATAATTTGAAGAATAAGCGTGTAATGATGCTTGATATGGGATCTTTGGTTGCTGGAACAAAATATCGTGGTGAATTTGAAGATCGATTAAAGAAGATTATTGAAGAAATTCGTGAAGATGGCAATGTTATTTTATTCATTGATGAAATGCATACTCTAATAGGCGCGGGTGGTGCTGAAGGCGCAATAGATGCTTCCAATATTTTAAAACCAGCATTAGCGCGTGGTGAAGTACAAGTAATAGGTGCAACAACTTTAAATGAATATCAAAAATATGTTGAAGCTGATGCAGCTTTGGAAAGACGCTTTGCTAGTGTGACAATTAATGAACCAACTCCAGAAGTAGCGTTGACAATTCTAAAAGGATTACGTCCTAAATATGAAAAACATCATCAACTTCAAATTACAGATGAGGCATTAGAGAGTGCAGTTAAGTTAAGTAAAAGATATATTGCTTCAAGATTTTTACCTGACAAGGCAATTGATTTAATGGATGAGGCTGCTGCTAGAGTAAGAATTAATAATTCACAAAAAGTGGACAAAGTTTCTGCAATAAAGAAGAAATTATCAGAGCTTTCCCAAGAGAAGACAGAAGCGTTGTTAAAAGAAGATTTTGAAAAAGCTGCAGAAATCAGAAATGAAGAATTAAAGATTCAAGAAAAGCTTGAAAAGCAAATCCAACGTGACAAAGATGAAGAGGATAGCAATAACTATCGTGTAAAAGTTACGGCTGAAGATATTGCAGAAGTTGTTTCTGAATGGACTGGTGTTCCAGTAACTCAAATTAATCGTTCTGAAGGAGACCGACTAATTAGATTAGAAAAGATATTGCATAATCGAGTTATAGGACAAGATGAAGCTGTTAAAGCAGTAAGTAAAGCGATAAGAAGAGCAAGAAGTGGTTTGAAGGATCCTACAAGACCAATTGGCTCATTTATGTTCTTAGGTCCTACAGGTGTAGGTAAAACTGAATTAGCTAAAGCTTTAGCAGAAGCTATGTTTGGCTCAGAGGATTCAATGATTAGAATTGATATGAGTGAATATATGGAGAAATACACAACTAGTCGTTTAATTGGATCTCCTCCTGGATACGTAGGATATGATGAAGGCGGACAATTAACTGAAAAGGTTAGAAATAATCCTTATTCAGTAGTATTATTAGATGAAGTTGAAAAAGCTCATAATGATGTTTTCAATATCTTGTTACAAGTATTGGATGATGGATTTTTAACTGATTCTAAAGGTAGAAAGGTAGACTTCAGAAATACAATTATCATTATGACATCTAACTTAGGTGCTACAGCCTTACGCGATGAAAAATCAGTAGGTTTTGGTGCAAAAGATGTCAGCGATGATTATGAAGCAATGGCAGCAAAAGTTAGAGAAACATTGAAGAAGACTTTTAGACCAGAATTCTTGAATCGTCTTGACGAAACTGTTGTATTCCATTCGCTTAATAAAGAAGAAATTCATCAAATTGTTAAATTGATGGCTAAGAATATTATAGATAGGATTAAAGAACAAAATATTAATCTGAAAATTACCCCTGCAGCAATAGATATAGTTGCAGAAGCTGGATTTGATGCTGAATATGGTGCTCGTCCTATTAGACGTGTCCTTCAAGATAAGATAGAGGACTTACTAAGTGAAGAATTATTAGCAGGTAATATCGAAACTGGAGCAACAGTAACAATAGGTGCTAAAAAAGGTGAAATAACGATAAAAGTTAAGAATCCAGTAGCTGCAGAAAAAATAAATAGTTAATAGTTATATTTAGTATTGACAAATACTGAATATCCATTTAAAATATATAAATGCGAAAAACTGTGAATTGATTGTTTGTTATGATATATTGTCCATAGCAGACTTGATAAAAGCAAAAATAGTATGAAGCAAATTTAATTTGTCTCTGTCTGTTTTTGCTTTTTTTTGCCAAAAAACCGGTAAAAATAAAAATTGTAATAAAATTGTAATAAATTAATCGAGTCACAGCAAATTTTTTGAGAGGTGAACAACTTGGCAGGACACTTAGTAAAATACGGTAAACACCGTGTACGTAGAAGTTACTCGCGAATTAAAGAAGTTCTTGATCTACCTAACTTGATTGAAGTTCAAACTGATTCTTACAAGTGGTTTTTAGATGAAGGTCTTCGTGAAATGTTTGATGACATTATGCCAATTGAAGATTTTCAAGGTAAATTATCACTTGAATTTGTAGATTATCAACTTTTAGAACCAAAGTATACAGTTGAAGAAGCACGTCAACATGATGCTAATTATTCAGCACCATTACATGTTACTTTACGCTTAATCAACCATGAAACTGGTGAAATTAAGTCACAAGATGTATTCTTTGGTGATTTCCCATTGATGACTAAGCAAGGTACATTCATTATTAACGGGGCAGAACGTGTTATTGTTTCACAATTAGTTCGTTCTCCAGGTGTATACTTCAACTCCGAATTAGATAAGAATGGTCGTACTAACTACGGTACAACTGTAATTCCTAATCGTGGGGCTTGGTTAGAATATGAAACAGATGCAAAGAATGTAGCATATGTACGTATTGATCGTACTCGTAAAATTCCATTAACAGAACTTATCCGTGCTTTGGGATACGGTTCTGATAATGAAATTGTAGAAATTTTAGGATCTAATAGCGATAGCTTGATGCTTACTTTGGAAAAAGATGTACATAAGAATATGGATGATTCTCGTGTAGAAGAATCTTTGAAAGATATTTATGAACGTCTACGTCCAGGTGAACCAAAGACTGCTGATTCATCACGTAGTTTGTTAACAGCTCGTTTCTTTGATCCAAAGCGCTATGATTTAGCACCTGTTGGTCGTTATAAGATTAACAAGAAGTTAGATTTAAAGACACGCTTATTGAATTTAACTGTTGCAGAAACATTAGCTGATCCTGATACAGGCGAAATTATTGTAAATAAGGATGAAGTTATTGATAAGCAAGTTATGGATAAATTAGCTCCATACTTAGCAAGAGATGACTTCAAGACATTTACTTTCCATCCATCTGAAGAAGGTGTTGTTCAAGAACCAATGACTCTTCAAATTGTGAAAGTATATTCACCAAAGGATCCAGAAAAGGTAGTAAATGTTATTGGTAATGCAAATGTTGATATCCAATTCAAGCACATTACACCAGCTGATATAGTAGCTTCCATGAACTACTTCTTCAATTTACAAGAAGGTATGGGTTCAACAGATGATATTGACCACTTGGGTAACCGTCGTACTCGCTCTGTAGGTGAATTATTACAAAACCAATTTAGAATTGGTTTATCACGTATGGAACGTGTTGTACGTGAACGTATGTCAATTCAAGATACATCAACTGTTACACCACAACAATTGATTAATATTCGTCCAGTTGTTGCTTCAATTAAAGAATTCTTCGGAAGTTCTCAATTGTCCCAATTCATGGACCAAACTAATCCATTGGGTGAATTGTCTCATAAGCGTCGTTTCTCTGCTTTGGGACCTGGTGGTTTGACTCGTGATCGTGCTGGATACGAAGTTCGTGACGTTCACTATACACACTATGGTCGTATGTGTCCTATCGAAACTCCTGAAGGTCCTAACATCGGTTTGATCAACAGTTTATCTTCTTATGCTCGTATTAATAAGTATGGTTTTGTTGAAACACCATATCGTCGTGTATCTTGGGAAACACATAAAGTTACAGACAAAATTGACTACTTAACAGCCGATGAAGAAGATAATTACGTTATCGCACAAGCTAACTCACCATTAAATGATGATGGTTCCTTTGTTGATGATGTAGTTATGGCTCGTAAGAAAGATGATGACGTTGAAATTTCAACTGAAAAAGTTGACTACATGGACGTTTCACCTAAACAAGTAGTTGCTGTTGCTACAGCATGTATTCCTTTCTTGGAAAACGATGACTCTAACCGTGCTTTGATGGGTGCTAACATGCAACGTCAGGCTGTTCCTTTGATTAAGCCACATGCACCATTAGTTGGTACAGGTATTGAATACAAAGCTGCACATGACTCTGGGGTAGCATTGATTTCTGAACATGAAGGTACAGTTGAATATGTAGATGCTCGTGAAATTAGAGTTCGCCGTGACGATGGTTCTTTGGACAAGTATAAATTGATGAAATTCCATCGTTCTAATGGTGGTAAGAACTATAACCAAACACCAATTGTACGTGTTGGAGATAGAGTAGATGCTGATGAAGTATTAGCTGACGGACCAGCTATGGAAAATGGAGAATTGGCTTTAGGTCAAAATCCATTGATTGCATTTATGACATGGGATGGTTATAACTTCGAAGATGCTATCGCAATTAACGAACGTTTAGTTAAAGAAGATGTTTATACATCTATTCATATTGAAGAACATGAATCTGAAGCTCGTGATACTAAATTAGGACCTGAAGAAATCACACGTGAAATTCCTAATGTTGGTGAAGATGCTCTTAAGAACCTTGACGAATTTGGTATTATCCGTATTGGTGCTGAAGTAAAAGATGGAGATATTTTAGTTGGTAAAGTAACTCCTAAAGGTGTAACAGAATTATCAGTACAATACATTTATAGAAGAAACGGATAAAGTAACAAAGAAAGTGAAGTTCGTGATACATCATTACGTGTTCCTCACGGTGCAGGTGGTATTGTTCAAGACGTTAAAATCTTTACTCGTGAAGGTGGAGATGAATTATCCCCAGGTGTAAATATGATGGTTCGTGTTTACATTGCTCAAAAACGTAAGTTACAAGTTGGGGATAAGATGGCTGGACGTCACGGTAATAAAGGTACTGTTTCTGTTGTTATTCCAGAAGAAGATATGCCATTTATGCCTGATGGTACTTCAATCGATATCATGCTTTCTCCAATGGGTGTGCCTTCCCGTATGAACATCGGACAAGTTTTGGATCTTCACTTAGGTATGGCTGCTCGTAAATTAGGTATTCACGTAGCTTCACCAGTTTTCGATGGTGCTCGTGATGAAGATATTTGGAGTGCATTACAAGAAGCTGGATTACCTGGCGATGGTAAGACTGTTTTATATGATGGACGTACAGGTGAAGCATTCGATAACCGTATAGCAGTTGGTGTTATGTACTACCTTAAACTTGCACATATGGTTGACGATAAGATTCATGCTCGTTCAATTGGACCTTACTCATTAGTTACACAACAACCACTTGGTGGTAAGGCACAATTTGGTGGACAACGTTTTGGTGAAATGGAAGTTTGGGCATTAGAAGCTTATGGTGCTGCTTACACATTGCAAGAAATTTTGACTTACAAATCTGACGATGTTGTTGGACGTGTTAAGACTTATGAAGCTATCGTTAAGGGCGAACCAATTCCAAAACCAGGTGTTCCTGAATCATTCCGTGTTCTTGTTAAAGAATTACAAGCATTAGGTATGGATATGAAAGTTCTTGATGCTGATAAGAATGAAATTGAATTACGTGATATGGATGACGAAGACGATGATATTGTTAACGTTGATGCATTGAAGAAATTCGCAAAGGAACAAGAAGAAAAGAAAGCTAAAGAAGCAGAACAAGAAACTGCTGAAAAAGAAGAAACTAAGACAGAATAGACAATTATAAGAAAGGGAGGTCGGTCCTTTGATCGATGTCAATAAATTCGATAGTATGCAGATCGGTCTTGCTTCTTCCGATAAGATCCGTAGCTGGTCTTATGGTGAAGTAAAGAAACCTGAAACTATTAACTACCGTACATTGAAACCAGAAAAAGATGGCTTGTTTGATGAACGTATTTTTGGACCTACTAAGGACTGGGAATGTGCCTGTGGTAAGTACAAACGTATCCGTTATAAAGGTGTTGTTTGTGATCGCTGTGGGGTTGAAGTTACTCGTTCAAAAGTACGTCGTGAACGTATGGGTCATATCGAATTAGCAGCTCCTGTTACACATATTTGGTACTTTAAAGGTATTCCAAGTCGTATGGGTCTTGTCTTAGATATGAGTCCACGTGCATTGGAAGAAATTATCTACTTTGCATCTTATGTAGTTACAGATGCAGGTGATACAGCACTTGAAAAGAAACAACTCTTAACTGAAGGCGAATATCGTGAAAAACGTGAAGAATATGGTGATGGCTTTAAGGCAGCAATGGGTGCTGAAGCTATTAGAACTTTACTAAGGGATGTAGATCTTGAAAAAGAATGTGCTGAACTAAAAGAAGAATTACGCGAAGCTACAGGTCAAAAACGTACTCGTGCAGTTCGTCGCTTAGATATTTTAGAAGCATTTTTGAACTCTGGAAATCGTCCTGATTGGATGGTTATGGATGCAATTCCAGTTATTCCACCTGATCTTCGTCCAATGGTTCAATTAGAAGGTGGACGCTTTGCAACTTCTGACTTGAATGATTTATATCGTCGAGTTATCAACCGTAACAATCGTTTGAAGCGTTTATTAGATTTGAATGCTCCTGGAATTATTGTTCAAAACGAAAAGCGTATGTTGCAAGAAGCTGTTGATGCTTTAATTGATAACGGTCGTCGTGGTCGCCCAGTTACTGGTCCTGGTAACCGTCCACTTAAGTCATTGTCACACATGTTGAAAGGTAAGCAAGGTCGTTTCCGTCAAAACTTACTTGGTAAGCGTGTTGACTATTCTGGTCGTTCAGTTATTGATGTAGGTCCTAAGTTGAAGTTAAACCAAATGGGTATTCCTCATGAAATGGCTTTGGAATTGTTCAAACCATTCATGATGAGAGAATTGGTTAAGCGTGAAATGGCATCTAACATTAAGAATGCTAAGCGTAAGATTGAACGCCGCGATGAAGATATTTGGGATGTCTTAGATGATGTTATCAAGGAACACCCAGTTCTACTAAACCGTGCCCCTACGCTTCACCGTTTAGGTATCCAAGCTTTCGAACCAGTATTGGTTAACGGTAAAGCTATGCGTCTCCATCCATTGGCTTGTGAAGCTTACAACGCCGACTTTGACGGGGACCAAATGGCTATTCACGTTCCTTTATCAGATGAAGCTCAAGCTGAAGCTCGTTTATTGATGTTAGCAGCTCATCATATCTTAGCTCCAAAAGATGGTAAACCAATCATTTCACCATCTCAAGATATGACAATCGGTAATTACTACATCACACTTGAAGAAGCTGGTCGTGAAGGCGAAGGTATGGTATTTAAGGATGTTAACGAAGTAAGAACAGCTTACCAAAACGGGTATGTACATTTGCATACAAGAATTGGTTTGCAAGCTTCTTCATTAGCTAAGTTAGGTACACCATTTACTGATTGGCAAAAAGAACGTATTTTAATAACTACAGCTGGTAAAGCAATCTTTAATGAAATTCTACCTGCTGATTTCCCATTCTTAAACGAGCCTACACAAGAAAACTTAACAGGAATGACTCCTGATAAGTACTTTGTAGAACCAGGAACAGATATTAAGGAATTCATTAAGAATCAACCTTTAGTAGGACCATTTAAATCTGGATTCTTATCAGATATTATCGCTCAAGTTTATAAAGAGTATAAAGTAACTGCAACTGCAGAATTACTTGACCGCATGAAAGATTTAGGTTATTACGAATCTACTAAATCAGGTTTAACTGTTGGTATCGCTGACGTTACTGTTTTGAAAGAAAAGCCAGAAATTATTGAACAAGCACACAAAAATGTTGCAACTGTTGCTAAGCAATTCCGTCGTGGTTTGATTACAGATGAAGAACGCTACAATCGTGTTATCTCTATCTGGAACAAAGCAAAAGATGATATTCAAGCTAAATTGGTTGAAAACATGGATCCATCTAACCCAATTCAAATGATGAGTGATTCAGGTGCTCGTGGTAATATTTCTAACTTTACACAGTTATCTGGTATGCGTGGTTTGATGGCTGCTCCTAACGGTAAGACAATGGAATTACCTGTTATTTCAAACTTCCGTGAAGGACTTTCTGTTTTGGAAATGTTCTTGTCCTCTCACGGTGCTCGTAAAGGTATGACGGATACAGCTTTGAAGACTGCTAACTCTGGTTACTTGACTCGTCGTTTAGTAGACGTTGCTCAAGATGTTATCATTCGTGAAGAAGACTGTCATACAGATAGAGGTTTGGATGTTACTGCTATTACTGAAGGTAATGAAATGATTGAACCATTATATGATCGTATTTTGGGTCGTTATACTATGAAAGAAGTTAAAGATCCTAATACTGGTGAAATTATTGTTCCAGCTAATGTATTAGTAGAAGAATCCGAAGCTCGTAAGATTGTTGATGCCGGTGTACAAAAAGTTACTATTCGTTCTGCATTCACATGTAACACACGTCACGGTGTTTGTGAACGTTGTTATGGACGTAACTTAGCTACTGGTGATGAAGTTGAAGTTGGTGAAGCAGTAGGTACCGTTGCTGCTCAATCAATTGGTGAACCAGGTACACAGTTAACAATGAGAAACTTCCACCAAGGTGGGGTTGCTGGTGGCGACGATATTACTCAAGGTCTTCCTCGTGTTCAAGAATTATTTGAAGCACGTAATCCTAAAGGTCGTGCAGTAATTACAGAAGTTACTGGTGTTGTTGATACAGTTGAAGAAAATCCTGCTGAACGTACAAAAGAAGTTACTGTTAAAGGTGAAACAGATACTAGAACATATAGCTTGCCATTTACTTCCGTTCTTAAAGTTAAGGAAGGCGATCAAGTTCATCGTGGTGATGCATTGACTGTAGGTTCTATTGATCCTAAGGAACTTATCAAGGTTCGTGATGTTTTATCTACAGAAAATTACATTTTACGTGAAGTTCAAAAAGTATACCGTATGCAAGGTGTAGATATTTCAGATAAGCATATTGAAATCATGACTCGTCAAATGTTACGTAAAGTACGTATTATGGATCCAGGTGATACAGATATGCTTCCAGGAACTCTATTGGATATTAGCCAATTCAAAGATCGCAATACAAGTGCAATCATTGAAGGTAGAATTCCTGCTACTGCACGTCCAGTTCTTCTTGGTATTACTAAAGCTGCTCTTGAAACAAACAGTTTCTTATCTGCTGCTTCATTCCAAGAAACAACACGTGTATTGACAGATGCTGCAATTCGCGGTAAGAACGATCCACTTGTTGGTTTGAAAGAAAATGTTATTATTGGTAAGACAATTCCTGCAGGTACAGGTATGAAGAAGTATCATGATATCGAACCAGAAGTTGTTAATAGCAATGTAACAGATGGTGTTTATTCAATCTCTGAATTAGAAGAAAAGATTAATGAACAACAAAATAATGTTGAATCTTCAAACTAGAATATAGAAGTAAAAAAATCAGGTAGATTTTCTACCTGATTTTTTTTATATTATTAGAATTTTAAATATATTTATTGCGTAAAAAATAATTAAAATACTCAAACTTAAATATGGAATAAAGGGGTGAGAAGCAGAAAAATCCCTTTTGATTAAATATGAAATAATTCCTAAAATACATGATAAAAGAATTACTACTAGAGTATTGTAAAATCCTAGTAATAAAAAACTAAAAACAATCAAGATAGTATCTGCAGTACCAAATTTATTTAGAAGATTACAACTGATTAAAATAATTATGAAAAGAATGATTATGAGGAAATTAGCTTTTAGATTAGTAATTACGGTATGAAATCTAAAAATGAGCAATATTAATCCTCCATATTCAAGAGTAATTGAATCAACGCTCAATGTGTAATAATCTTCTAAAGAGATTAAAGTAAGCCAGACTACTAGTAATGATGTAAAAATTAAATTAGTATTCGCTATTATGATCGTATTAAAAATAAATATGACACCAATAGCTAATTCAATAACAGTACTACTTAAAGGAATTTTTTGCTTACAGAAATGACATTTTCCTTTTTGAAGTATAAAACCAATAATAGGTATCAATTGCCAATGCTGCAAAGTTTGTGAGCAGTTATCGCAGAAAGACCTAGGATATATAATGCTTATTCCTAATTTATATCGGTAAGCAACGCACGAAATAAATGAACCTAAGCAAGTTCCTAATATAAATAATAGAAAAAATATGTAAATCATAATAAAATTTCACCTCTTAATTATAAATTACGCTGAAAATAAATAAAATTAGCACAAAAAATATAAAAATTAAATTGACATTAGTGTATTAAGCGTGATATTCTATTAAAGGTGCTTTATGTGAACAGTTCTCTTGAGTTATCTCAAGATCGTGCTGGCTGTGAGCAGGTTAGCACATTTATTCTGACGTACATTGAGGCGTTATTTTTTTAAACTCAAAAAAGAAACTCCTGGATGTGTGTACTTAATTAATATTCTTAAAATAAGGAAGGAGGAAGCTTTAGAGATGCCTACAATTAACCAATTAATTCGTAAAGGTCGTAAATCTAAAGGTTCAAAATCTAATTCCCCAGCTTTAAACTTTGGGTACAATAGTTATAAGAAAGTACAAACAAACAACTCAGCTCCACAAAAACGTGGTGTTGCAACTCGTGTTGGTACAATGACACCTAAGAAGCCTAACTCAGCTTTACGTAAGTATGCTCGTGTTCGTTTATCTAACTTAATTGAAGTTACAGCTTATATTCCGGGTATCGGACACAACTTACAAGAACATAGTGTTGTTCTTATTCGTGGTGGTCGTGTAAAAGACTTACCTGGTGTTCGTTACCATATCGTTCGTGGTGCTTTAGATACAGCAGGTGTTGAAGGCCGTATGCAAAGCCGTTCTAAGTACGGTGCTAAGAAGCCTAAAAAATAATTTTAGTAACTAGTATTTGAGGAGGTTATTTTAAATGCCAAGAAAAGGTGCCGTTGCAAAACGCGAAGTGCTCCCAGATCCAATTTATAACTCAAAATTGGTTACTCGCTTAATCAACCGTTTGATGTTAGATGGTAAGCGTGGGACTGCATCAAAGATTTTATACCAAGCATTTGATATTATTAAGGAACAAACAGGAAATGAACCATTGGATGTTTTTGAAGAAGCAATGAAGAACATCATGCCTGTACTTGAAGTTAAGGCACGTCGTGTTGGTGGTTCTAACTACCAAGTTCCTATTGAAGTTCGTCCAGATCGTCGTACAACTTTAGGTTTACGTTGGTTAGTTCAATACTCACGTCTTCGTGGTGAACACACAATGTCCGAACGTTTAGCTAAAGAAATCATGGACGCAGCAAACAATACAGGTGCAGCTGTTAAGAAACGTGAAGATACACATAAGATGGCTGACGCTAACCGTGCATTCGCACATTATCGCTGGTAATTTTCACAAATGGCTGTTATATGGTTTGTTTAGTAAAGCCTATAATAGTCATTTTTTTGAAGGTTTACTTATTAATTCGATTAGTTATAATTTTTAATTTTGGAAGGAGAGAAATTCTCAATGGCAAACAAACGTGAATTCCCATTGGAAAAAACACGTAATATCGGTATTGTTGCTCATATCGACGCTGGTAAGACAACAACAACTGAACGTATCTTGTACTACACAGGTAAGATTCACAAAATTGGTGAAACACACGATGGTGCTTCCCAAATGGACTGGATGGAACAAGAACAAGAACGTGGTCTTACAATTACATCTGCCGCTACAACCGCTCAATGGAAAGAAAACCGTATTAACATTATCGATACCCCAGGACACGTTGACTTTACAATCGAAGTAGAACGTTCATTACGTGTTCTTGATGGTGCGGTAGTTGTTTTAGATGCTCAATCTGGTGTAGAACCACAAACAGAAAATGTTTGGCGCCAAGCTACAACATACGGTGTTCCTCGTATCGTTTTTGTTAACAAGATGGATAAGATTGGTGCTAACTTTGATTACTCTGTAAGCACAATTAAAGACCGTTTACAAGCAAATCCATTGCCTGTTCAAATGCCTATCGGTGCTGAAGATAACTTCGAAGGTGTTATCGACTTAATCGAAATGAAGGCTGACTTGTATGATGAAGATGAATTAGGTTCAAAATGGGATACAGTTGATGTTCCAGATGAATACAAGGAAGATGCACAAGCTCGTCGTGATGAAATGATCGAAGCTTTAGCTGATGTTAATGAAGATATCATGAACAAGTATCTTGAAGGCGAAGAAATCAGCAACGATGAAATTCGTGCTGCAATTCGTCAAGCTACATTGAACTTAGATGTATTCCCTGTATTTGCAGGTTCTGCTTTCAAGAACAAAGGTGTTCAAATGATGTTAGATGGTGTTAATGATTATTTACCATCTCCATTAGATGTTAAGCCATACAAGGCTACAGATCCTGAAACAGGTGAAGAAATTGATTTGAAAGCTGACGACTCTGCTCCATTTGCAGGTTTAGCATTTAAGATTGCTACAGACCCATTCGTAGGTCGTTTGACATTCTTCCGTGTTTACCGTGGTACTCTTGAAGCTGGTTCATATGTATTGAACGCTACAAAGGGTAAACGTGAACGTGCAGGTCGTTTACTACAAATGCACTCTAACCACCGTAACGAAATTCCAGAAGTATTCTCTGGTGATATCGCTGCTGCTATTGGTTTTAAGAATACAACAACAGGTGACTCTTTAACTGATCCTAAGACACCATTGATTCTTGAATCTATGGAATTCCCAGAACCAGTTATCCAAGTTTCTGTTGAACCTAAATCAAAAGCAGACCAAGATAAGATGGACGTTGCTTTACAAAAACTTGCTGAAGAAGATCCAAGTTTCAAAGCTGAAACAAACCCTGAAACAGGTGAAACATTGATTGCCGGAATGGGTGAATTGCACTTAGATATTATCGTTGATCGTATGAAACGTGAATTTAACGTTGAAGCTACTGTTGGTGAACCTCAAGTTGCTTACCGTGAAACATTTACAAAACAAGTATCTGCACAAGGTAAGTTTGTTCGTCAATCTGGTGGTAAAGGTCAATACGGTGACGTTTGGATTGAATTTACACCAAATGAAGAAGGTAAAGGTTTCGAATTCGAAGATGCTATCGTTGGTGGTGTAGTTCCTCGTGAATACATTCCTTCAGTAGAACAAGGTTTGAAGGAAGCTATGCAAAACGGTGTATTAGCTGGTTACCCATTAATCGACGTTAAGGCTAAGTTATATGATGGTAGTTACCACGATGTTGACTCCAGTGAAGCTGCATTTAAGGTTGCTGCATCCTTAGCATTGCGTAACGCTGCTCCTAAGGGTGGTGCTGTAATTCTTGAACCAATTATGAAGGTTGAAATCATTGCACCAGAAGATAACTTGGGTGATGTTATGGGTCATGTTACAGCTCGTCGTGGACGTGTTGAAGGTATGGAAGCACGTGGTAACGCACAAGTTGTTAACGCATTTGTTCCATTGGCTGAAATGTTCGGTTACGCAACTGTATTACGTTCCGCAACACAAGGTCGTGGTACATTTACAATGACAATGGATCACTACGAACCAGTTCCAAAGAGCATCCAAGATGAAATTATTAAGAAAAATGGCGGTAACGCTGAATAATTCTTAGTAAATTAAGATAAAGAACTCAGACGAAGTCTGGGTTCTTTTTTTTTATATATAGGGTAAAATAAGATGTAGATATATTATAGAATGGAGGGATTTTCATGGATGAAAATATACTTAAATTAAAAAAATGA
>OGHZ01000919.1_pt1 | contig 15223 bp, 16 predicted proteins | sample 1571661 | NCBI WGS metagenome assembly OGHZ01 (sample SAMEA2582040, study PRJEB24529) | metagenome | biome: Human gut stool | place: China | collected 2011 | reverse complement strand
TTCAGTAAATCCAAAGCTTGCGGCACAGGTGACACTGATGCCGTCATACAAGCAGGACGGAGCCGCAAACTATGGCCTTGCAGACCAGATTACAAAGGCGTGGTCAGCAGAGAATCTATACATCAACCCAAAGGATACGTCGAAGTGCAATTTTGAGGGATATTATGACAAGATAATCTCGCATCTCGGAACAAACGGCAGCATATATAAGGCGTCATCAGACACTATGACATCGACAGCAGCGGCCATAGACAACCAGAGAAACCAGATAATGGGTGTGTCGAGTGACGAGGAGCTGACAAACATGATCAAGTATCAGTCGGCCTACAACGCATCAAGCCGTTTTATCACTGTAATCAGCCAGATGACGGAGCTCATAGTACAGCTCATATAGTTTTAGGGTACGACAAGAGAGTATAAACAGGAGGAGTCAGTATGGCTTCAACATTTTTTGGATTACATATAGGGTCGAGTGCTCTGAGCTCATTTCAGGTAGCGACCAATACAACAGCCAACAACATAGCCAATGTCAAGACGACCGGATACACCAGGCAGGAGGCTACCCTGCAGGCAAAGGATGCCATAAATGTCACAGCCCGCTACGGAAGCGTCGGCACAGGTGTTACAGTCACCTCAATCAAACAGCAGCGTGACCTGTACTACGACAATAAATACTGGGAAAACAATTCCTGCTATGGACGCTATGAGCAGAAGCTGTATTACATGGAACAGATTCAGAACTACTTTAAGGATAACGGCTCATCGGTTAAGGGCTTTTCAAGTGTTTTTTCACAGATGTTTTCAGACCTTGATACACTGCGCAGCAAGCCGTCCGACAAGACAGTGAGAAATCAGTTTATCAGCAGCGCGCAGAGTCTTTGTACATATTTCAACCAGATGAGTGACAATCTCTCAAAGCTGCAGGATGACTGCAACGAAGAAATCAGAAACAACGTAGACAAAATCAATTCAATCAGTGAGAAAATTTCACTGTTAAATAAGGAGATTAACCAGATAGAGACAGGAACCGGTGTCGAGGCCAGCTCACTTAGGGATGAGAGGGCGAATCTCATCGACAGCCTGTCCAAGATTGTTAATGTATCTTACAACGAGACAGAGGTGCAAAACACCAATGGAGACAACCTGGGCGGCACAAATTTCTCGCTCTATATAAATGGAGAGAAGGTTGTGGAGGGCAAGGATTACCGAAAGCTCATCTGTGAGTCGTCAAAGACGAAAAACAATCAGACAGACAACGACGATCTGTATAAAATATATTGGGAAGATACTAAGATGGAGTTTTCCGCGACAGCCGGAACCGCAGGGGGAAGCCTGAAAGCTCTCTTTGAGGTGAGAGACGGTGATAATCTGGAGAATTTCAAGGGTAAGGTCACAAAGGCTGATTCGTATTCGCTCACAGTGGAGAATATATCAATAGACAATATAAAATCACTCAATCTGCCGGACAAGGACGGCAAAATCACTGTAAATAATATCAGCTACAGCTATGACAGCTGGGAGGCACAGGTGGATGCGCAGGGCAATATCAAGTCTGTAACATTTAATCTGAGCAAGGACAAGGCCATAGCAGACCCTGAAAAGACTGTGGCAGAGGGATATCTTTTAAATGCGGGCTCTGCAATAAATGCGAGGGGAATCCCTTACTATATGACACAGCTCAACGAGTTTGTCAGAAATTTTTCAGAGATGTTCAATCAGATAGAGAGCAAAGGACAGAATCTGAATGGGGATACACCACCTACATTTTTTGAAGCAATCACAAACACAGCCAAGGTATATGATTTCTCGGAATCAGAGGCTTACAGCAAGCTGCCTGATGGACAGACTGCCACAATAAACAGCAGCTCCAACACGTATTACAGGATGACAGCGGCCAATTTCTCCGTAAACAAGGATGTGATGAACGATGTATCGCTTTTTGCGACTTCCACAGACTATGTCAAGACAGATTCATGTGATATAGTTGATGAGTTAAAGAAGCTGCAGTCGGAGAAAACAGTATACAGAGGCGATAAAGCGGAATCATTCCTTGAGACAATCATCTCCAATGTGTCAGTGGATACGGAAAAGGCAGAGACCTACAACAAGCTCTATAGCAATCTGGAGCAGACTATTGCAAACCAAAGAACATCGGTATCAGGTGTGGATGAGGATGAGGAGGCATTAAACCTCGTGAAGTTCCAGTATTCATACAATATGGCATCTAAAATCATATCGGTTATGAACCAGATGCTTGATAAGCTCATAAACGATACGGGCGTGGCATAGAAGCGGGAGGCATAATATGAGAATCACAAACAATATGATAATGGGAAATACCAAGACAAATATCAATTCAACAAAGGTTTTGGTGGACAAATACAATACCCAGATGACTACTCAAAAGAAGATATCCAAGGCATCAGAGGATCCGGTTATCGCAATCAGATCGCTTCGCTTGTCGACCAGCCTGTCGCATCTTGACCAGTACAAGGACAACAATATCCCGGATGCTTCTTCGTGGATGGATGTCACACAGACAGCCCTTAGCAACATGAAATCACTCCTCACAGATATCCGTACACAGTGTGTAAACGGCTCTACAGATACGCTCACAGCTGATGTCAGAAACACTATATTACAGCAGCTTACAGCGCTGTCAGAGCAGGTGTATACAGAGGGCAATGCAGACTACGCAGGAAGAACGGTATTTACGGGCTACCGCACATCATCAAAGCTCACATTCCAGAAGGACACAAAGAGCACATATCAGATAACACAGGAGTTTTCTGCCGCTGATTTGTCAGAGAAGCGGTATTATACAAATGGCGTGACTGTTCCAAATAGTATAAATGCGGCAACACCTGACTGTACCACAGATGTCACAGAGCACAGCTTCCAGAGAATCCGTCTGGGCTACGGTAATACGACAGATGATGTGAAGCTTTCTATCGATGGAAAAGAGCTGACACAGGGCACAGATTATACTGTATACAAGAGTGTGTCTGATTTTGACCCATCAAAGCTCTCTGCTGATGATACGGCATATATACAGGAAACCGGTGAATTTGTTTTTGGTAAAAATGTAGCTGCTTCAATTAAGAATAATGAAAAGAAGCTGTCTGTCACATATGTAAAGACAGGCTTTGACAGCAGTGATGCTAGACCTGAGTATTATTACAACTGCAAGGATATTACAAATGCTGTGACACTCGATGCAGGTGGCAATGTACCCCATGATGCAGCAGGAGATATCATATACTCCGATCCATCAAAGGTAGTGGATTTTAAGTTTTCAAGTCAGGAAATCAAATACACAGTGGCAAACAGCACCGATATCACTGTCAATACACAGGCGAAGGACGTCATGGATACAGGCATCAAGCGTGATGTGGATGAGTTGATTGATGTAGTTCAGAATGCTGTCAATGCTCACGACAAGGTCTCACAGATAAAGAATATGATGCAGCAACAGCAGTACTCTGACAAGGATTCACAGGCAAAGCTTAAGACATATTTAGAGGCTGCAGAGCAGGAGGCTGACTATGCCGACAACAATTTGCAAAAGACCTACAGCCAGTACATCACACGCTTTGATGATCATTTGAATAAGGTAAATCTGGCACTCACCAATTCGGGAAGCACAAAGAGCCGCCTCACTCTCATCAAGAACAGAGTTGAGGAGCAGCAGACGACCATAGAGGAGCTTAAATCGACAAATGAGGATAGGGATATTTCTGATATAATCATTGATTTTTACGCTATGTACAATGCATATCAGTCCAGTCTGACAGCGGCATCAAAGGCAAACTCACAGACATTGCTTGATTATCTGTAAGGATTTTAAAAACGGTACACAGCTACCGGATTATATAACGCTCGCGGAGCGGGCGAAAAGGAGGAAGCCATGAGGGCAAAAACGAGAATATTTGGGGAAATTGACATCCCACAGGACAAAATCATCACAATGGAGAAAGGGATGATAGGCTTTTCGGAGCTGAAAAACTACACTCTGATATACAATTCGGAGAAGGAGAATGATAAGAAGTCTATCATGTGGCTTCAATCGATGGATGATGGGGACATTGCATTTCCTGTCATGACACCGGATATCATCATGCCGGACTACAAGCCGACGGTCAACGAGGAGCTTCTTGCGCCTCTTGGAGATCTGAATGAGGAGAATATGTATGTGATCGTCACTGTAAATGTGCCTAGCGACATCACAAAGATTGCCTGCAATTTAAAGGCTCCTATTGTTGTCAATACCGACAGCAACAAAGCAGCACAGCTTATAGTTGAGGATGACTACAAGGTGCACTTCCCGATTTATGACATTATAAAAGGGAAAAAAGAAAGGGCGGGTGAATAGTATGCTGGCTCTTACAAGAAAAAAGGGTGAATCTCTGGTGATTAATAATGACATCGAGATTACTATTCTGGAAATCAGAGGCGACCAGATTAAGCTCGGTGTAAGTGCACCGAAGGAGGTGCCGATTTACCGCAAGGAGGTTTATACGCAGATACAGCAGGAGAACAGGAAATCTGCGGATGCACAGAATGCACAGGCTCTCAAGGAGCTGTTTGGATAGCTTAAGACAGAGAGTTATATGTCGAAAGTTGCGACCGAAACCAATTGAATGAGAGTTCTATCAAGGCTATAATTGAACCAGTACAGCGATATAACTTTTTTCGCAGTGCTGGTTCTTTTCGATGTGCCAAAAGCGTATAGCGAATAAAATATAATTTCAGACAGGAGGACTTCAATTTGGAGAAAGTACGTTACATGATTTCCGATGCGGCAGCTGCCGTGGATGTGGAGACTCATGTGTTGCGTTACTGGGAGGATGAGCTGGGACTTGATGTGCCTAGAAATGAACTTGGTCACAGATACTATACAAGAGACAACATAAAACAGTTTTTGAGGATAAAGGAGCTTAAGGAGAAGGGGTATCAGCTTCGCGCAATCCGTGATATGCTTCATTCGGATGCACCGGGTGAGCCGTTAAATCCACCGAATCCTGCGGCTATGGAAAAATCCGTGCAGCCTGTAAATTACACGAATATCACAAATCAGACGGTGAAACAGGAGATGTCAGGGTATAATCCGGCATATCACGATGAACTGCCGGGATACAATCATACATATCGAAGCCGCACGGCAGATGAGCGTATGGATGAGTTTCGCGAGCTGATGAGCAATATCGTGGGGAGAGCCATAGCACTGAATAATGAGGAGCTGAGTCAGCAGATATCCACTGAGGTGCAGGAGCGGATATTAAAGGAAATGAACTATCTGATGCGCGAACAGGATATTGCGCAGGAGGAGAGATATAAAAAGCTGGACGCTGCCATACGCGGAAATCTGCGCAGAAAGGGACTTTTTTCAAGGAAAAGGAACGCGGACATGCCTGCAGATACAAAAATAAGCGCTGCAGACACCAAGGGAAAGAAGGGGCGCGACAAGACGCATACGCATGAGCTTAATCCGGTGAGACTGTAGAGCATGCATGACAACGCTTACACTATAAAAATAATTACTGCAAAAACGCTTACAGCATAAAAATGATTACAATACAAAGACGATTACAACACAAAAAAAGACGACCCATAACAGGTCGTCTTTATTTCTTACAGTATGCTAAAAATTAGCCCTGGCTGATTGCTCCAGTTGGGCAAACACCCGCACATGTACCACAATCGAGACAAGAATCTGCATCGATTACGTACTGTGAATCACCAGCAGAGATAGCTCCTACTGGGCACTCACCAGCACATGTACCACAGCTAACGCATGAATCAGAAATTACGTATGCCATAATGAAATCCTCCTTATAAAATAATGATCATTATTCGCCGTTATTGGCTTATCTGCATTGTAGTACAAAACACAGAATAATGCAATGCCAAATAAAATTGTACTTACTTTTACACAATCTTATATAAAAATTACCAAATATTGAGTAAAACTTGAAATGCTATTGTTACTATTGTATAATAAATAGAAAACAATTCAGAACCTCCGGGAACAAAAGCTGATACGTCATGTTTACATGTAAGCAGCAGATTTTCCTGCTTTCGAGGTTGCTCTGAAGTGTTACAATAAAAACACATGATTATTTAGAAAAACTGGTGTTTGCACATGGTATATTACTGTAGTATGTGCGGTGAGGATATAAAATGGAAACAAAAATTATAAAAATAGATCAGGACAATTTAGACCATAAGCTCATGCAGGAGGCAGGTGATTTGATTGCAGCCGGTGAGCTTGTAGCGTTTCCGACAGAGACAGTGTATGGGCTTGGCGGTGATGCTTTAGATCCGGAGGCATCAAAGAAGATATACAGTGCAAAGGGGCGTCCGTCGGACAATCCGCTTATCGTACACATATCAGATTTTTCGGATTTGGAGCGCATCGCAAAGACAGTGCCGGAGGATGCAAGGAAGCTTTCGGATGCTTTCTGGCCGGGACCTCTTACCATGATAGTGGAGAAGGGCGATGCAGTGCCTTATGCCACAACAGGCGGCATGGACACGGTGGCTGTGCGCATGCCGAATCATCCTATAGCGCTTGATCTCATAAGAAGAAGCGGCTGCCTTATCGCGGCGCCAAGCGCCAACACATCCGGCAGACCGAGCCCTACAGAGGCTGCACATGTGGCTGAGGATCTAAGCGGCAAAATAGCCATGATAATAGACGGAGGACCGGTTGGCATAGGAATAGAGTCCACCATCATTGACCTGACAGAGGATACACCTATGGTGCTGCGTCCGGGCTATATCACACCGCAGATGCTTTCAAAGGTATTAGGCAAAGAGGTCATCATCGACCCGGGAATCATAGCGGCAGATGATACTAGAAAGCCAAAGGCACCCGGCATGAAGTACAAGCACTATGCACCAAAGGCAGATATGGTCATCGTGGACGGTACCAGAAAGCATGTGATTGCGAAGATAAATGAGCTTGTGGCTTCGCACAGGGATGATGGCAAAAAGATAGCAGTCATTGCGACAGAGGAGACAAAGCAGTTTTACGATGCAGATGTTGTCCTGTCGATGGGAAGCAGGGCAGATGAGGATTCGATAGCCCATGAGCTTTATCGTATATTAAGGGATTGTGATGAGCTCGATGTGGATGTGATTTTCTCGGAGAGCTTCTCCACACCACGTATAGGACAGGCCATAATGAACCGTATGCTAAAGGCGGCAGGCCATCAGGTGATAGACACACATGTGAAGTATGACAAAATTATTTTTGTCGCACAGTCCGGCACATGCAGGGAGCAGATGGCAAAGGGCATCATGAACGACTTTGTACTCAAGGTGCCGATGGAGATTGAGGCCAGAGGACTTGTGGTCCAGTTTCCTGAGCCGGTCAATCAGAAGGCAGAGGCAGTGCTCATAAGTAATGGCATTTCCACGGAGGGCATGGTGTCAACGCAGCTTAAGGAATCGGATATCACGGAGAGTACTATGGTATTTACCATGGAGTCATCACAGCGTGAGCGCATTATAGAAAGCTTTGCAGATATCGACCCGGAGCAGGTCTTTGTGCTTTCACAGTATGTGGGCGATGAGCTTGAGATACTGGATCCTTATGGCGGCACACTTCAAAGCTACGGAATGTGCTATGAAAGCCTCAGGGCTACGATTAAGAAGCTGGTAAGGCTATTAAATGCAAATGGTGAAAATAATCAGTAACCGTAATACAAAATACATAAAAGACAAACAAATATAACACAATACAAGACAAAGGAGAACAAATATTATGGGTAAGGTAGTAGTTATGGATCACCCGCTGATTCAGCACAAGATTGGAATTATGAGAAGAACCGACACAGGCTCAAAGGATTTCAGAACACTCGTCAGCGAGGTTGCGATGCTTGAGTGCTACGAGGCAACAAGAGATCTGGAGCTTACAGATGTGGAGATTGAGACTCCTATCTGTAAGGCCACTGTAAAGGAATTAAAGGGTAAAAAGCTTGCTGTTGTTCCTATTCTCAGAGCCGGACTTGGCATGGTGGAGGGTATGCTTGAGCTCATCCCTGCCGCAAAGGTCGGACACATCGGCATGTATCGTGACCCGGAGACAGCAGAGCCTATCGAGTACTATTGCAAGCTTCCGGCAGACTGCGCAAACAGAGAGGTATTTGTGGTAGACCCGATGCTCGCAACAGGCGGTTCAGCGGTGGCAGCACTTGATATGCTCAAAAAGCGCGGTGTGAAAAACATCCACTTTATGTGCATAATTGCAGCTCCTGAGGGAGTAAAGAGACTCACAGAGGCACATCCTGATGTGGATGTATATATAGGAGCACTCGATGATCATCTCAATGAGCACAAATATATTGTGCCTGGACTCGGAGATGCAGGAGACAGAATTTTCGGAACCAAGTAATAAATGTGTAACAAACCATATTGAATGGAGGTGTATATATGGGAGCTTCGGAAAAGAGAAAGGACTACATCTCATGGGATGAATATTTTATGGGCATAGCGATGCTTTCAGGCATGCGCTCGAAGGATCCGAATACCCAGGTGGGTGCGTGCATAGTGGACCCGGAGCACAAGATACTCTCCATGGGCTATAACGGCTTTCCTCTTGGCTGCTCAGATGATGAGTTCACCTGGGCCAGAGAGGGAGAGGATAACAAGTATTTCTATTCTACACACAGCGAGCTCAATGCCATCTTAAACTACAGGGGCGGAAGCCTTGAGGGAGCGACCATATATGTCACATTGTTTCCGTGCAATGAGTGCGCTAAGGCAATCATACAGTCAGGCATCAGGGAAGTAGTCTACGACTGTGACAAATACGAGGGCACAGCCAGCGTGACAGCTTCAAAGAGGATGCTTAGGGCAGCGGGCGTTACAATTCGCAGGTATGAGCACACAGGCCGTGAGGTGACGCTTGTGCTGTAGTACTTGTGGTGTACACAGAGGCTTTTGACAGGGGAGCATTCGTTGTGGATAGTGATAATACTGCAATTATTGTGTCAAATTGACGTGATTTGACATGAAACGCATGTACTTTTTATGCATTTTACACATAAAAATGTAGACAAAAGCAATAAAAATGATATAATAATTTGTATATGAAAAGAGATAATAAGAAAGAGGTAATGAACGCACTTATCATGGTTTTCCAGTTTGGAATCAACATATTTCTCTGCACACTGGCCGGTGTGTGGATTGGGAAAAAGACCGGAGCGGACTGGGTAACCGTTCCATTGTTTTTCATTGGAGCATTTGCGGGGGCAAACAATATATACCGCATGGTTCAAAAATTCCTGAAGTCAGAGGATGATGGCAGAGCCGTCAGACAGACACCGGGCAGTCAGAGGACTATGGAAACAGAGATATCAGATAGTTTTAGCAGGGTAGAGAAGGATGTTAAAAAGAATAAATGACGCATTGCCGGGACTTGTATTTGGGATAGTTTTTTACGGGATTGTTGTGCAGCTTATTGGGGTATGGTTTGTCACAGACAAAATTTCATATTCTATCGGCTTATGGTATGGGATAGCGATAGCTGTTGGTATAGCTGTCAATATCGCCACAGTCATATATGACGCGACTGCCATGTATGGACAAAAGGATGCCAATCGCAGGATCGTAGCAAAATCACTTTTAAGGTATATTGTTGTTGCGGTCCTGTTATTTATATTGGGGCTATTTAATTTTGGAAATCTGATAATGGCATTTGTCGGTATGCTGGGGCTCAAGATTTCAGCGTATTTACAGCCTTTATTTATGAAGGTGACAGACAGATTTTCCGGGAGAAGTGATGCATCTTCCGCCGGCGAAATGGAGACAGAGTAGCAAAACCGCAGGTAAACTTAATAAGGAGGAGGTGATAATGTGAATCAGGCGATTTTACTGGAAAGTAACGCAGACAATATCGACTTTATGATCCATGGTATTTTTTCGATAAAGGTATTCGGTCAGGAGGTCTGGATTACCACATCGCATGCCTGTATCCTCATAGTGATGGTTCTTATGGTCATATTCGCTATAGTGGCAAACAGGAAGCTTAAAAAAGCAAAGGAAGTACCGGACGGCTTTCAGAATATCATCGAGCTCATCGTAGAGATGCTCGACAAGATGGTTGAGGGAACCATGGGTAAGTGGGCTCCGAGGTTTGTAAACTACATCAGCACGATTTTTATATTTATACTGATGAGTAATATCTCAGGCTTGTTTGGCTTAAGACCGCCGACAGCCGACTACGGAACCACACTGGCGCTTGCACTTATTACATTTTTCATGATCAGATTCAATAAGGCTAAGCATCAAAGCGCAAAGGATATCTGGACCGGTATGTGTTCACCACTGCCGCCGTGGCTGCCTATATGGGCGCCAATCAACATTATCAGTGAGATTGCAATTCCTATCTCATTATCATTGCGTTTGTTCGCCAATGTGTTGTCAGGAACTGTTATCATGGCGCTGGTATATGGTCTGCTAAGGTTTATAGCCATAGCGTGGCCGTCAGTACTGCATGTATACTTTGATTTGTTCTCAGGAGCAATTCAGACATATGTATTCTGTATGCTGACAATGACATACGTTACACAGGCATGTGAGACGGATGAGTAAAACTATAAGATGTATTTTTAGGAGGATTCAATTATGGATATCAATGGACAGGATTTAATCAGAGCATGCTCAGCAATCGGTGCAGGTTTGGCAGTTATCGCCGGAATCGGACCTGGTGTTGGACAGGGATACGCAGCAGGACAGGGTGCAGCAGCAGTAGGACGTAATCCAGGAGCGAAAGGTGATATCACATCTACCATGCTTCTTGGACAGGCGGTAGCAGAGACAACAGGTCTTTACGGTCTCGTTGTTGCATTACTTTTACTTTTCGTTCATCCGCTCGGATAGTATATTACGGTTTGCCGCAGAGGATTACCGTGCGGCGATACAGCCAACGGAAAGGAGAGTAAAAGTTGTTAGCACAGGGATATACATTTTTGTTTAATCTGGATGCGCAGTTGCTCTTTGATACAGTACTTTTGGCAGTTGCAGTATTTTTCCTTTTCATGCTGATGTCGTATCTGCTTTTCAACCCTGCAAGGAAGCTGTTAAAGGACAGGCAGGACAGGATAGAAAGCGATATAAACACAGCTGTTGCCGACAAGGAAAGTGCCGCAGCACTAAAGGCAGAGTATGAGGGAAAGCTTAAGGACATCGATAAAGAGGCCGAGGCTATTCTCACAGAGGCGAGACAGAAGGCGCTTAAAAACCAGAACAAGATTGTGGATGATGCAAAGGAAGAGGCTTCACGCATCATAAAGAGAGCCAGAGAAGAGGCAGAGCTTGAGAAGAAGCATGCCATGGATGATATGAAGCAGGAGATGATACAGATAGCATCGCTTATGGCACAAAAGGCTGTCGCAGCTTCAATCACCACAGACATTCAGGATACACTCGTTGAAGAGACACTTAAGGAAATGGGAGAATCAACATGGCTAAGCTAGTATCTAAGGTATACGGTGATGCATTGTTTGAGGCTGCCCTTGAGGACAACAGGCTTGATAGCCTGTCTGACGAGGTAACGGCAGTAAAGGAAATCATTGCTGCAAATGATGACCTCTCAAAGCTGATGGATCATCCGCAGATTGATAAAGAAGAAAAGGTCAGAATCATCGAAGAAATATTTGGGGGAAGAGTTTCAGCGGAGCTGGTAGGGCTTATGAGGATGATTATAGAAAAGAATCACTACAAAGAGCTTACCTTAGTTTTCGACTACTTTCTTGACAGAGTCAAGGAGTACCAAAATATCGGAACAGCATACGTCACATCTGCATTTGAGCTTTCAAAGGAGCAGAAGCTTGCTGTGGAGAAACGACTTCTTGACACGACAAAATACGTGAAATTTGAGATGCATTTTGAGGTGGATACCGCGCTCATAGGCGGTATGAAAATCAGAATCGGGGACAGAGTGGTGGATTCATCTGTCAGCAGCAGATTAGAAAGACTCACCCGCGATTTGACAAAAATACAATTGAAAGTAGGTGAATGCGCTCCATGAATCTAAAGCCGGAAGAAATCAGCTCAGTAATAAAGGAGCAGATTAAAAGATACGCTTCCCAGCTCGAAGTCGCTGATGTAGGAACAGTCATTCAGGTGGCAGACGGAATCGCACGTATTCATGGTCTTGAGAATGCGATGCAGGGAGAGCTTTTGGAATTTCCAGGGGAAGTATATGGAATGGTATTAAACCTCGAGGAGGACAATGTCGGTGCTGTTTTACTTGGACAGCAGCGCAATATCAACGAGGGAGATACAGTTAAGACCACAGGACGAGTGGTAGAGGTGCCGGTAGGCGATGCGATGCTCGGCCGAGTAGTAAATGCGCTCGGACAGCCAATCGACGGAAAGGGACCTATCCAGTCGGACAAATATCGTCAGATAGAGAGAGTAGCATCGGGAGTTATCTCGAGAAAGTCAGTAGATACACCGCTTCAGACCGGTATAAAGGCTATTGACTCAATGGTTCCTATTGGACGAGGACAAAGAGAGCTTATTATCGGAGACAGACAGACCGGAAAGACGGCTATCGCGATAGATACCATAATCAACCAGAAGGGACAGGGTGTGAAATGTATCTATGTAGCTATCGGTCAGAAGGCTTCTACGGTTGCATCCATAGTAAACGAGCTCGAGGAGTTCGGTGCCATGAGCTACACGACAGTAGTGGCTGCGACAGCATCAGAGCTTGCGCCGTTACAGTATATTGCACCATACTCAGGCTGCGCTATAGGTGAGGAATGGATGGAAAATGGACAGGATGTGCTCATAGTTTACGATGATCTCAGTAAGCATGCCGCAGCATACCGTACACTTTCACTCCTCCTAAAGAGAGCGCCTGGACGAGAGGCTTATCCGGGAGATGTTTTCTATCTCCATTCAAGGCTTCTGGAGAGAGCAGCGAGACTGTCAGACAAGCTGGGTGGAGGCTCACTCACAGCCCTTCCTATCATTGAGACACAGGCGGGTGATGTATCGGCATATATCCCGACCAATGTTATCTCAATCACAGACGGTCAGATATATCTCGAGACAGAGATGTTCAACGCGGGCTTCAGCCCTGCCATAAATGCAGGACTTTCAGTTTCACGAGTTGGAGGCTCGGCACAGATAAAGGCAATGAAAAAGATTGCAGCACCTATCCGAGTAGAGCTGGCTCAGTACAGAGAGCTTGCAGCGTTCTCACAGTTTGGCTCAGAGCTTGATGCAAGCACAGCAGAGCAGCTCGCACAGGGAGCACGAATCAAGGAGATTTTAAAGCAGCCGCAGTACAAGCCGATGCCTGTAGAGAAGCAGGTTATCATAATATACGCTGCTACAAAGAAGTATCTTATCGATATCAAAATCGAGGATATTTTAAGATTTGAGGCAGAGCTGTTTGATTTCATTGATACCAGATATCCTGAGATTCCTGAAGCAATCAGGGAGAAAAAGGTGATGGACGATGATACGGAGCAGGCACTTATAAAGGCAATCGAGGAATGCAAAAAGCAGTTCCGTTAGACGGTTGGATATTAGTAGAAGGCAGGTGGTAAAATGGCTTCGATGCGAGACATAAAGCGCAGAAAAAGCAGTATTACAAGTACTCAGCAGATCACAAAGGCCATGAAGCTCGTTTCTACCGTCAAGCTGCAAAAGGCGAGAGCACATGCGGAGGCAACAGATCCGTATTTCAACTATATGTACAGGACAGTCAGCTCAATGCTTGCAAAGAGCGGCAATCTGGAGCACCCATACTTAAAGGCCGGTGATTCGCCAAGGAAGGCGGTAGTCGTTTTGACATCAAACCGTGGACTGGCAGGCGGATACAACAGCAATATAGTAAAGCTCATCACACACGGAGACTTCAAAAAAGAAGAGCTCGACATATACGCTGTGGGAGCAAAGGGTGAGGAGCTGCTTACGTCAAAGGGCTATCATATAGTCGAGAGTGCACCTGAGATGATGGAGGACCCGACCTACGATGATGCTGCGGCACTTTGCAAAAGAGTGTTAAAGGCATTTACAGACGGTCAGGTGGGGGAGGTTTATCTCGCATATACCCATTTCAAAAACACAGTTACACAGGAGGCGAAGCTCATAAAGCTTTTGCCGGTGGAGCTGGATGAGAATGGGGCAGATGAGAAAGAGGACTCCAATATTCTCATGAATTTTGAACCGAATCCGGAGGAGGCTTTGGAGCTTATTATTCCAAAATATGTGACAAGCCTGTTTTACGGAGCACTGGTGGAGTCATATGCCAGTGAAAACGGAGCCAGAATGCAGGCGATGGATTCTGCTACGAGCAATGCAGAGGATATGATCAGTGATCTGACATTGAAATATAACAGAGCGCGTCAGGGCTCAATCACGCAGGAGCTTACTGAGATAATTGCAGGAGCTAATGCTATAGAGTGATACATGCATATCCGGTCATGGGAAGGCAGGCATGTGCGTCTGTGAATGGCCAAAAAGGCGAGTGTATCATATGAATTAAAAAAGAAGGAGAAACTATAAATGGCAGATAAAAATGTAGGTAAAATCATACAGGTTATCAGTGCCGTTCTGGATATCAAGTTTTCAGAGGGTAATCTGCCTGAGATAAACGATGCAGTCGAGGTACCGCTGAAAAACGGCGGAAAGCTGGTCGTTGAGGTTGCACAGCATCTGGGCGACGATACAGTCAGATGTATCGCCATGGGACCTACTGATGGTCTCGTCCGCGGCATGGACGCTATCGCAACAGGAGCACCTATTTCTGTGCCGGTGGGGGAGAATACACTTGGAAGAATGTTCAATGTGCTCGGAGAGCCTATCGATGAGGTTGAGCCTCCACAGACAGAGGAGAAATGGGCAATCCACAGACCTGCGCCTAGCTTTGAGGAGCAGGCTACATCGCAGGAGATGCTTGAGACAGGAATAAAGGTTGTAGATTTGCTCTGCCCATACCAGAAGGGTGGAAAAATCGGACTCTTCGGAGGTGCCGGAGTAGGAAAGACGGTGCTCATCCAGGAGCTTATCCACAACATCGCTACACAGCATGGTGGATACTCAGTATTTACCGGTGTAGGAGAGCGTACACGAGAGGGAAATGACCTGTACTACGAGATGAAGGAGTCAGGTGTTATCGACAAGACCACCATGGTGTTCGGACAGATGAACGAGCCACCAGGAGCACGTATGAGAGTTGCCCTGGCAGGACTTACTA
>OGHZ01000910.1_pt1 | contig 15374 bp, 10 predicted proteins | sample 1571661 | NCBI WGS metagenome assembly OGHZ01 (sample SAMEA2582040, study PRJEB24529) | metagenome | biome: Human gut stool | place: China | collected 2011 | reverse complement strand
ATTGATCAAATAAATACCAGTTTCCATTAATTTGTTGTTGACCATAAAGCATTTGCCCATACTTGTCATAGTAGACAGTTTTATTTTGCCCGTATCCAGAAAGATTTTGGAATCCAGTCAACATGGCACCACTATATTTATCGAATAAATACCAGTGCCCGTTAATTTGTTGTTGATTATATAACATTTGTCCGTATTTATTATAGTAAGCTATTTTATCTTGACCGTATGGAGCTAAATTTTGGAATCCGGTTAACATAGCACCGCTATATCTATCGAATAGATACCAATGTCCATTGATAGCTTGTTGTCCGTATGACATTTGTCCAGATTTATTATAATAAACAATTTTATTTTGTCCATAGTTGGAAAGATTTTGGAATCCAGTTAACATAGCACCACTGTATCTATCGAATAAATACCAATGCCCGTTAATTTGTTGTTGCCCATAGACCATTTGACCTTGAGTATTATAATAAACATTTTTCTTTTGATCAGAAATATATTTTAATCCTGTTTGCATAGCTCCAGATAAAGGATCAAAATAGTACCAATGTCCATTGATTTGTTGTTGTCCATACAACATTTGTCCCCACTGATTATAATAGGCAATTTTATTTCCGCTAGATAGATATTGGAATCCAGTTTGTTTTTGATTATTTTTATATAGATACCAATGTCCATTTATATATTTTTCTTGTCCTGAAGATTGGACTTTATCAAAATTTTGGAAACCGTATAAATTAATTAAATTAATCAACTTATTGGCATAACCTGGATCAGTTGCATATGATCCCCATTTACCATTACGAAGATTATTAGCTGCTTGTTGATATGTAGAAGAATTTGCCTTAGTAGATAAGTAAAAATTATTCTTAATGAGTTGTGCATATCCAACTAAGGAGTCATAATAACTATCATATTTTTGGAAGCGAGCATTCACAGTATGGTATGCACCACCATAGTACTCAAGAGTAGGCATAACAACGTAGTTACCTGTTCCTTTATATTTCACCCCAAAAAGGTTATGTGCATTCCTGGAAAGAGAACTTTGTCCCCAGGCACTTTCTAATCCGGCTTGGGCCATCATAACAGAAGCATATACTCCATATTCATCAGCTACCTTAGTTGCGGCACTACCAACTTGGTTTACAAAATTAGTGACACTGGCAGGAGCATTGGTTAAGTTATAATCATATGAAATATTATTGTCGTTTTTAACTACTCCCGAGTCAAGAGTAGCATTATGTGCAGCTGCGGAACTATTGGTAGATACATCATTCTGAATAGTTTGCCCTTGAAGTGATGTATTATTATTTTCAGTGTTTGTAGTAACATTCTGAGTATTAGTTGTTGCATTATTTACTTGTACATTTCTTTTTGAAAGTTGCAAAGTATTAGAATTAGTTTGTGAATTATTATTTTGAGATTCACTATTATTTACAGAAGATTGAGAAGTATCAATCTTTGTAGTATTGGCTACAGTTGTAGAATTAGTATTTTGAGTATTTAAAGTATCAGCTTTTACATTATTAGAATTAACAGCAGTCCCAGCCCCTAAGGAAAGTAATGCAATTCCTGAGGCTATGTAGGCTTGCTTTACTAACGAATTATCAGAAATTGTCTTCTTTTTTTCGGTCATGATTTGCTCTCCTTATTTTTTATTCTAGTTTTCATTATAAACTATTGAAAATATATTTTGAACAAAAAAAGGATACAATGCAAGATGTATCCTTAAAGTTTAATTTTTGTAAAGTATTGGTAATATTAGATCAGCAAAAATAGAGTTAAATCAGCAATTCTTTAACATAATTTTCCATCTCATCAGGTTCAATAACAGTATCATGTAATTGTTTAGCTTCAAATAGATTGGCGACCGTCTTAGGTAGAGGCAGTTTAATTAAATCAACTAATTTTTGTACGTCATCTAAATCACCAGTTGCGTTATCTACTCCTAAAGCAGCTAGAACTGTTTGTGGGAATTTATACGGACTTGCCGTAGATACTGTAACTGTTGGACAAGAATCAGCAGCTGATTCTTTATATTCTCGAGTAACAAAGGAAGCAACTGCGGTATGAGGGTCAATAGCATAATTACTCTCAGTGAAAACTTGCTTAATCTCATTTTTAGTATCAGTTTGACTTGCCGAACTAGCGTAGAAATGTGTTTGGAGGAATTTAAGTGTATCTGAGTCAACAGTATACTCGCCTTCTTTTTCAAGTTGGTTCATCCATTCAGCCACTAAAGCTGCATTTCCATTTGTAGCGTAGAATAATAAGCGTTCTAAGTTACTAGATACAAGGATATCCATTGAAGGAGAGTTTGTAACTTTGAAATCACGTTTCTTATTATATGTACCAGTCTTGAAAAATTCAGTTAAGATATTATTTTCGTTTGATGCACATAGTAGCTTATTAATAGGTAAGCCAAGTTTTTTAGCGAAGAATCCAGCTAAAATATCACCAAAGTTTCCAGTTGGAACACTGAAATTAACATTATCGCCTAACTTGATTTTATTATCAGCTAATAATTGTCCATAAGCATAGAAGTAATAAACAATTTGTGGTAATAATCTACCAATATTAATAGAGTTAGCTGATGAAAATTGATAGCCACTTTTTAGTAGTTCATCAGTTAAAGTTGAATTATTAAAAATTTGCTTAACATTTGTTTGAGCATTATCGAAATTACCAGTAATACCAACCACATAGACATTTTTACCAGTTTGTGTAAGCATTTGTTTTTCTTGAATAGGACTAACGCCGTATTTAGGATAAAAAACAATAATTTGCGTATTTTCTACATCTGCGAATCCAGCCATGGCAGCTTTACCTGTATCGCCCGAAGTAGCAGTTAAGATGACGTTCTTCAGATTAGAATTATTTTTCTTAGCTGATGTTATTAATAGGTAAGGTAATAATTGTAGAGCAACATCTTTAAAAGCAATTGTAGGACCATGAAATAGTTCAAGGTAAATATTACCAGCATGATAGGAAACTGGGGTAATCTCTTCACTAGTAAAATTACTGCCATAAGCAGAGTTGATGCATGAACGCAATTCGTCTTCGGTAAAGTCACTGAAAAAAGGTTGGAGAATTTTGTAAGCTAGTTCTTGATAGGATAGCGATGGCAATTGTGATAAATCTAAATCTAATTTAGGAAAATCAACCGGAACAAACAAACCACCATCGGGACTAATTCCTTGAAGAACAGCTTGAGACGAAGAAATACTATTAGCTGAAGCGTCGCGTGTACTACGATACAAAGTTGCCATAAAAAAGCCTCCTTAATGAAATTTTGTTAAGTTTATTTTAACAAAAACATTAGGGAGGCTCAATTAAATTTAATGTTGAATAACTTCGAATTCATCGGAGAGTAAATGGAAATTATTAGGAGTAAACTTACTTAAATATATCTTATTATCAGTGGTTACAAATACAGCTCCTAATAAGTTTGGATTATCTTTTCCCCAATCTTTAACTGGTTTGCCGGCAAAGAAGAGATTAGTAGTTTCAATTTCTCCATCAATTGAGTATTTAGAGAATACTGTAACACTTGCTAGATTATTTTGTTTAGGATATCCAGTCTTAGAGTCTAAAATATGATGATAACTTTTACCATCAACTTCTAAATGACGTTCATAAATCCCACTAGTTACAATAGAACATTCGGGTGTCACAACTACTCCAATTGCACTACCACGAGCATCATGTGGATTTTGTACACCAATTCGCCAGAGTGCATCATCATGTTTAGGTTGAGGGCCGACCATTAATAGATTTCCACCTAAGTCGATAATACCTGAACTAATATCAAAGGCATGCCAAAAGTTTTTAATTCTATCAGCAATATATCCTTTAGCAATTCCACCTAAATCTAGTTCCATTCCATCATCTTGTAGGAATACCGTCATTTCGTTATCATCTAGAATAATTTTTTGAGGGTCAATTAAATTTAAAGTTGACTTAATATCCTCGTCTTCAGGTACATTAGCATTATCAAAACCAATTCCCCAAAGCTTAACAAGTGGCCCAATTAAAGAGTTGAAGCCAAGATATTCCTGACTAACTTGAACAGAACGTTTAATAAGCTTATAAGTTGCCTCGCTTACTCTAACAGGATATTTGCCAGCAGCATGATTAATGGACATAACTTCAGATTCGTCACGGTTAACAGTTAGGACATCTTCGTAATATTTTATTAAGTCATATGTTTTATCTAAGATAACAGGATTTTCGCAACCAAAGATAGTTAGATTAATTCTAGTTCCTAGTGCAAAATAAGTTTTTTGAAGTGGAGTTTGTTTAAATGTTGTATTTTTATTTTCCAAATGAATCATCTTTTCTAAAAATATTATTGATGATACTAATTATAACGAAAAAATATCAAAAAATATATTAAATATGAAAACAGTATCTTTCAATAATAATTAAAATTTGATAAGATTATTATAATAATTAGTAGGGAGGTTCTCTTTATGGAAACTATCAATATCGGTATTTTAGGTTTAGGTACAGTAGGTAGTGGTGTTGTTAGGATTTTACAAAGTCACGCAGATAAAATCTCAAGCATTACTGGCAGAAAGTTAAAGGTAAAAACGGTAGTTGTACGTGATATGACTAAGAAAAGGACAGTTGATTTAGATGGGGTAACCTTGACTGATGATTTTGAAATGTTGATCAATGACGATTCGATTCAAATGGTAGTGGAAGTAATGGGAACAGTAGAAAAAGCACGTGAATATATTAAGCGTCTTTTAGAAGCTGGCAAGCACGTTGTTACAGCAAATAAAGATTTGATTGCGACATACGGCCCAGAACTTACAAAACTAGCCAAGGAAAAGAAATGTGATCTTTTCTACGAAGCAAGTGTAGCTGGTGGGATTCCAATCTTACGAACAATCGTCAATTCATTTGCGGCTGACCAAATTGTATCAGTTAAGGGAATTGTTAATGGAACGACAAACTATATTTTGACACAGATGAATCAAAATAATATTGCTTATGAGGAAGCGTTAAAAGATGCACAAGAATTAGGTTTTGCAGAAGCAGATCCAACTAATGATGTCGAAGGAATCGATGCTGCATATAAGATGATAATTCTGACACAGTTTGCTTTTGGAAAAGATATAACTTTAGACGATGTGAAGATTGAAGGAATTTCCAAGATACAATTATCAGATATCAAAGAAGCTAAACGTTTAGGATATAATATTAAGCTTTTAGGTGTGGCAGAAAAGGTCAATGACCACATTACTGTATCAGTTGGACCTGTATTAGTACCTCAAACTCATCCATTAGCAACTGTTATTAATGAAAATAACGCTGTTTTTGTTACAGGTGTTGCAGTGGGTGAAACAATGTTTTATGGTCCAGGTGCAGGCGAACTTCCAACTGCCAACAGTGTGTTAAGTGACATTATTAGTGTAACTAAAAATATTGTAATGGGAATTACAGGCAACAGTTTTAATGATTATTCACATGAGATTAAACTAGCAACTCCAGACGAAGTGAAGAATCCATATTATATCTCATTAATTGTTCCAGACAAGACAGGGGAAATGTTAAAATTAACAGAATTGTTTACTAATGTAGAAGCAAGTTTCAAGTTAATTACACAAACAGAAGCTAATGAAGGCTTTGCTAAAATCTCAATTGTTACTCATGCAATGACAGAAGCTCAGTTATTGAAGATTGAAGAAGGTCTTAAGCAAGAAAAAGACGTAGAACTTCTAGCAGCATATAAAGTTTTAGAAAAGGGGTAGTAAGGTGAGTGTAAAAATTATTGTACCAGCTACTAGTGCCAATATAGGCCCAGGATTTGATTCTTTAGGTTTAGCTGTGACTAGTTATTTAACAGTGACTGTTGTGGAAGAGAATGTAGATGCTTGGTATGTTGATCATAATTTAGGTGAAAAAATTCCACATGATGAAGAAAATTTAATTGTAAAGACAGCTTTAGAATTAGTACCAGACCTACAACCGTTAACAGTAAAAGTAGAATCTGATATTCCATTAACCCGAGGCTTAGGAAGTAGTTCTTCTGCTATCGTTGCAGGTTTGATGTTAGCAAATCATTTCGGAAACTTAAATCTGTCAAAACAAGAATTAGTTCAAAGAGCGACTGAAATTGAAGGACATCCAGATAACGTTGCACCAGCTATACTAGGTGATTTTGTCGTTGCTACATATTTAGATGGAGAAATAATGTATGAAAAAATAAGTTTTCCAGACGTAAGCTTATTAGCATATATTCCTGATTATTGGTTAGCTACTAAAAAGAGTAGAGGAGTGCTACCAGCAAATTTAGATTTCAAAGATGCTGTTAGAGCTAATGCAATTGGTAATGCTTTGGTAGCGAAGATTGTATCAGGAAATAAAAAAGATATGGGAAAACTGATGGAAGCAGATCTCTTACACGAACCATATCGTGATAAATTAGTTCCACATTTCTTAAAGTTAAGATATTTGGGACATGAGATAGGGGCATTTGCTACATATTTAAGTGGAGCTGGTCCTACAACAATGACGCTAATTGAAAAAGACAATTTTGAATAATTTAAAAAAATTGCTCAAAAATCGAGCTTAAATGATGAATATCGTCTACTTGAAGTTGATAGAAATGGTGCAAGGATTGAAGTGGAATAATTGCTTTAGAAAATCTTAAATTTGATAAAATATAGTGTTATAATTAGTGCGTATTCTATTAAAAGTGGGGTTATAAGATAGAACGTAAAACGCATTATAAGATGTATAAAGCAGGTAAAAATTGGGTCTTTGCGATGTTATCAACTATAGCTTTAACAGGCGTAATGGCGATGAGTGTTAATACTGCTAAAGCTGATACAGTTGCTCAAAGTTCAACTGAACAAATTGCCAAGGTAGATACAACAAGTTCAACTACAACTTCTACACAAGCTACAACGCAATTAGAAAAAGCAACAAATACTACAAATGAAAGTAACGCTACTCAAACAGCAGCAACTACTACAACAGAACAAAGTAGTTCAAATGCTAGTGCTACAAGTAGTAGCCAAAACAATAAGCAAGCAACCACAACATCAGTATCTACTCTTCAAAGTACTTCAGTAGCTAATAAGGATCAAGCTAGTTCTACTCAAAGTTCAACTACACAAAAGAGTGAAGAACCTAAAGTAGAAACACCAGTAAATACTGCTGATAATGCTAGTCAAAAGAATGTTAACGGAAATTGGTATTTAGTAGATAATAACACTGGTAAGAACTTGACTGGATTCCAAGAAATCAAGGATCAAAATAAAGTAGTTTACTATGCACCAAGTAATGCACAAATGCAATATGGTTGGCAAAATATCAATAGTAATAAATATTATTTTGATAAATTTAGTGGTGCAATGACTACAGGTCAAAGAAATATTGATGGTAGTTGGTACTTGTTTGATAACCAAGGTGTAATGCAGACTGGGTTCCAAAGAATTGAAAATCAAAATAAGACAGTATATTACAATAAGAACGGTCAAATGCAATATGGCCAACAAGTAGTAGGAAACCATTGGTATTTATTTGATAGATATAGTGGAGCAATGTTGACAGGTTTCCAAAACTTAGCCCCATATGGTCAAGATAAGACTGTATACTATAACAAAGATGGACAATTACAATATGGTAGTCAAGTTATTAACGGTAAAAAATACTACTTTGATAAATCTTCTGGCAAGATGTATATAGGTGTAGCATATAATGCTGATACAAGAACAATTCAATATTATGCATCAAATGGTCAGATGCAGTTTGGCAAGGTAAATATATCTGGTAAAACATATGATTTTGATGATAAGACTGGCAATCTTTTGATGCAAGGGTTAGTAACATTAGGTGGTAAGAATTATTTATTAGATTCCAACTATAAGGCAATAACTGGTCAACAAGTTATCGGCAATCATTGGTATTTATTTAGTAAATACGATGGATCTATGCAAACAGGTTTCCAAGATTTAACCCCATATGGTCAAAACAAGACGGTATACTATGCAACAAATGGTCAAATGCAATATGGTAAGCAAAACATTGGTGGACATTGGTATCTATTTGATCAATATAGTGGTGCAATGTACAAAGGTTGGTTAATATCAGGTAATGACTGGTATTACTACAACCAACAAAATGGACAGTTACAAACAGGTAGTGCTGTAATTAACGGTGTTGGTTATAACTTTGATGGCAACGGTAAACAAATTTTGAACTACTCCATCGACTATAGATATGCATTGCCAGCAGGTAAGGGCGATGATGAAACAGCTGCTAACAACTACATTATTTTGCATGACGTTGGTGTAGAGTCAGGTGCTGCTGCTAATGCCAGATACTTCCATGATACAGTAGATACAAATAAGGCATATGTAACATTTGTTGTTGGTGATGGTGGTAAAGTTTACCAAGTTGGTAGACCAGGACAAGTATCTTGGGGTGCTGGTAGAGTTGCTAACCACAATGCCCCAGTTCAAATTGAACTTGGCAGAACATATAATTCTGGTCAATTCTGGCAAGACTATGTAACATATGTCAGAGTAGCTCGTGATATGGCTGGTAAGTACGGCATACCTTTGACATTAGATGCAGGTGGTGCTGGAACTAGAGGTATCAAGAGTCACTACTGGGTAACAAAGAATATCTGGGGAGACCATGTTGATCCATACGGATATCTAAGTCGCTTTGGTGTTACACAAGCTAAGTTAGCACATGATTTATTGTATGGTGTGTAAAAATAAAAGTTAATTAAAATTTGAGGATGACTAAAAGTTGTCCTCATTTTTTTATATTAAAAAGAGATTTAATCAAGTGTTATAATTTGATAGAATGTGTTAGTAAATGATTGATTAGGAAGGTTATAAAAGTGAATAAAGAGAGAAAAAATATAGGATTAGCTATATTGCTTATATTCAGTTCTTTATTAGTATGTTTAGATCGAATATTTTGGCAATCTAGTCCAGATATTTTAATAAACGATAAAGTTAATATACAACAATCTTTAATGCAGATATATCATGCATCTACCTTGATAGGAATCGATATTTTTGCCATAGGCCTAGGATTTTTACTACAAAGTAGTGAAGATAAATCTTGGAGTAGTGCTATAAAGTATTGGATATATACTATTTTTGTCGGTACATTAGGATTGCTAATATTAACGTTATTTAGTAGAGAATTTTCAATAGTAGACTTATACAATATGTTATTTCCATTTGTTCGCAATACTTATGGGATATTATCAGGTATAGTACTAGGAATGTTGACGTTACCTTTATTTAATAAAGGAGTTAAGAAGTATGAAAATATAATAAAGTTAAGTTTACTATTGGTAATAATAGCTCCTACTATTTTCAATAAAGATATTTTTGGATTTGCTAATGGAACAGTTTTTGGATACATCCTGGTTAATTTGGGATTTTATGGAAATTATATCAGGTCAAAACTAAGTGTAAAAAAAGTAGTAACAAGGATAATTTTATTACTTTTGACAAATATTATTGTAGTATCCCTTATGCCTGAATTTAGTAAAGCGGTACATAATGATCTGTCAACTGCTGGACGTTTTACTAATTCAGCTTCAGCGTTATTAATTCTATTAGCTTTTTATATTGTTCTGTTAGTGTCGAAGATAAAAGTAAATGTAAAAAATGGTTATGTAGATTTCATAATCTATACAGCATGGGCTTTACTAGTAATTAGTAATAATCAAACTCTTTTGAATAAGTTAATCGAATATAATCGCAAAACTGCACAAAGCGTAACTAGATGGATTTTGGCCAAAGATATTAAAGAGATACTATGGCTGATGTTAATTGTAATCCTTTCTGACTTTATAATATTAGGAATTTGTAAGTTAATTGGGATATCACAAAAGATTTCAAATTTTTATGACATCAGAGCAGATGAGGAATTCTCTCAATTCTTTTATAGAATTACTAATGGAATAAAAAGTTGGATAAAAGCACATCGAGTGTACCTAGCAACAATTGCTTGGGGATATTTCTTAGCAATCTTTTCATTTTTAATGATGAATACAAAATGGACTGTAGCACCTAATGTTGACGTAAAATATAACATCTTCACATATACAATTGGTGTAAGACAGGCAATGGTTCTTGTAAATGCAATAATATTTTTGCTATTTTTGAAATTTATTTTCAGTCTGACAAATAGATATTGGTTTTCAACAATTGTGGCTAGTTTACTGTGGATAATATGGGTAGTAGCTAATCGAATCAAAATAGGCATTCGTAATGAACCTATTTTGCCATCTGAATTATCAATGATTAAAGCTTGGAGAAGCTTATTAGGGATGGTAGATGGTTGGATATTACTTTTAGTTGTTTCAGTAATTGTTATAACGATTCCAATAATCTACTTCTTAGAAAAGAAATATAGGCTGCCTAAGCAAAAATGGTATAGTCGAGTAGCTTGGTTAATAATAATTCCAGTAATTTTCAGTAGCGTTACTTTCCTAAATCATGAAAAATCTGTAATCCACATAATTTCTGGTGGAATAGGTAATGATCCTACTTTTTATAATCAATTAGCTGGTGCACAAAAGAATGGGCCTACTCAACAATTTTTAAATCACATAGATGGTGAGGTTATGAAAAAGCCTAGTGGATATTCTAAAGAAAGAATGCAGCAATTAAAGGATAAGTATAGAAAAGTTGCAACAGATATCAACAAAAATAGAGTAAATAATTTCAAAGATCAAGTTGTTATCTTTAATTTAAGTGAAAGTTTTTCTGATCCTAACCGAGTTCCAGGAATACAATTAAGTAATGATCCAATCCCATATATTCGTCAATTAAAACAAAAGACGACTTCAGGCACTATGATAAGTGCAGGTTATGGTGGTGGAACAGCCAATATGGAATATATGTCATTGACGGGGCTTGATTTGAGCAACTTTTCGCCTACATTACCAACACCGTATACACAGTTGGTAACACATAGAAAATATAATCCTAATATTGCACAATCCTTCCCAGAAGTAGTCGCTATCCATCCTTACCAAGGCGTTTATTATAGTAGAACAGAAGTGTATAAACGTTTTGGATTCGATAGATTCTATTATCTAGGGAGCAAATACAAAATAAAATACAAGAAGAAGATAGATAGAAGTCCATATTTATCAGATGAAACTGCATATAAGAATGCATTGGATCAGGTGAAAAAAGCCAATAATGGTGAATTTATAAATTTAGTAACTATGCAAAATCATTTCCCTTATGATCGTAATTACTATAATAATTCAGATAAGTATACGCCAGTAGGTGAAGGAATTGATGATTATACTAGAAATGCGGTCCAAGATTTTTCTACAGGATTAAGTTATACAGACACAGCTGTGAAAGACTTTATCAGTGAAATTGATAATTTAGATAAGCCTGTAACTCTTGTGTTTTACGGAGATCATCTTCCAGGAATTTATGGCGGAGTAGATATGACCAAATATGGAATCCAATTGCATTCAACGGATTACTTTATTTATTCAAATAAGTATGCACGAGAACATGGTGCTAGAAATTTAGTCAGCAAGACTGAATATGTAGGACCAAATGACTTTATTGCATTAATGGCAAAACAAACTAACTCAAAAGTAAATGCTTATCAAGCTTTATTAACGGAAGTTCAAGAAAAACTGCCAGTAGCAACGCTTAATACGCAAAAGTCGACTGTTAATAGTTATAATACACATACAGAATTTGTAGATAATAATGGAAAAATTGTAAAATATAAATCATTATCGAAGAAACAAAAACAATTGTGGGAAGACTACAAGCTATTGCAATACGATATAACTGCTGGAAAAAATTATTGGAAGAATAATTAATTTTTGAACGAGTGGATTTTTTATCTGCTCGTTCTTTTTAATTTACTTTAATAATTTAATCGATTAAGATATGTTAGAATTAACTATAGGATAGTTAGACGCTTTATTGGATAAAGGAATGACATATATGAACAATCAGGAAAAGATAGAAATTTTAAAAAAGGATATTAAGTATAGAAGAGTAACAATCATAATTCAAATGATATTTGGACTGATATGTATCAGAATGCTTCAACATGGCTACGACACTATGATTGCGGTCATAGCTGCATTTGAAATTACGCTATGCTTGAGTGACTTCAATAGAATTAGAAGAAATAGTAAAGAACTAAAGAAATTACAGTAAGTAAAATGATGGGCACGAGTTGTTCATCATTTTTTTGTATGGGCGAAAATTTTTAAAGAATAGTTAAGAAATCGGTGCTATAATGATAACCATATTGAGTAAAACATAGGAGAGTAGCATTGGAGATGACGTGCAGGTGAAAGTTAATGAATACCCTAAAACTTGGAAAAGAACATTTATATCACTATGGTTAGGCTGTTTTATTACTGGACTAGGATTTTCCATGACCATGCCATTTATGCCACTGTTCATGGAAACTTTAGGTAATTTTTCGACTTGGCAACTAAATTTATATTCTGGTTTAGCTTTTTCGATGACATATTTATCGCAAGCAATTGTATCACCATATTGGGGAAGTTTGGCAGATCGTAAGGGTCGTAAATTAATGTGTATGCGTGCTTCAGGTGTTATGGCTTTTACGATTTTCTTAACAGGATTAGCCCAAGGTGTTTGGGTGATTATTTTCCTTCGTTTCTTACAAGGAGCATTTTCTGGTTATATAAATAATGCGACTGCATTTATTGCTGGGGAAACTCCACGTGCTAAAACGGGATCCGCAATGGCAAATATGATGACTGCCAGTGTTTCTGGAAATCTACTAGGACCTATTTTTGCGCAATTGCTGGATCATTTGGCTATCGAGTACCATTTTTTATTACAGGTTTTATGATGTTAGTTGCGTTTTTCTTAACCTGGGTAAACACCAAAGAACACTTTAAGCCAGTAGCTAAGCGTGAAATGAAACCTATGAAAGAAATCTTTTCTCAAATTTCAAATACTAAATTGATAATTTCAATGTTTATAACGACTTTGATTATTAATGCTTCTTTGATGTCAATTTCACCAATTATTAGTTTGTTAGTTAAAAGATTGATGCATGGACAGGGTAATATTTCTCTAGTTAGTGGGATTGTTGCGGCAGCTCCAGGCTTTGGAACATTATTAGTCGCAAATAAATTAGGACATAAGATGGATGAAATAGGGCCAGAAAAAGTATTGATAACGGGATTAGTTGTAGAAGTACTACTATTTATCCCAATGTCTTTGGTAACATCGCCATGGCTACTAGCTGTATTACGTTTCTTTATAGGAATCGCAGATGCAGCTTTATTACCAGCTGTACAGACGATCTTATCAGTAGACGTACCACCAGCAGCATTTGGTAGAATCTTCAGTTATAATCAATCTTTCCAAGCTAGTGGTGGGGTAATTGGACCATTATTAGGATCATTTGTATCTAGTTTGTTTGGTTACCAAGCAGTCTTTTTATTCACAGCTTTGATGTTAGGATTTAATTTCATTCTAGTAATTTGGTCACAAAATAAACGAATTTTAGTAAAGAAATAGCATTTATCACGGTAGAGATGCCGTAATAAATGCTATTTTTTATATGCTTAAATTTTAATTGCTAAAGATTCATAAGGTTGTAGTGTAATTTGTTTTGCAGTCTTTTGAATCTCATTTTGGTAATTATCAATATTCTTTATCTTGATATTCCGCTGGTCACTCAACTGTAACTTCAGTGCCATAGAAGTTATTGAAAACAACTAATTTCTCAGATGAATCATCTAGATAACGTTCATAAGCAAAGACTTGTTTATCATCTGCCAATAATTCTTTGAAATGACCAGCGTAGATAAGTGGTTCGGTTTTTCTTAATTTAATCAATTCTTGATAGTGATTAAAGATTTCGCCACTAGCTAATTCTTTTTCTACATTAATTTCATCTTGATCAGTAGGCATTAACCAAGGTTTTGCTTCACTAAAGCCAGCATATTTACTATCATCCCAATGCATAGGCACACGAGAGTTATCACGTGACTTGGAAACAACAATTTCAAAAGCACGATCCTTGTCTACACCCTTATCAAGTAACATTTGATAGCCGTTTAAAGCTTCAACGTCAACATAGTCGTCAATAGACTTATAATGAGGATCCATCATACCTAATTCTTCACCCATGTAGATATAAGGAGTACCACGAAGTAAATGTAGGGCAGATGCTAGCATTTCAGCTGACTTTTCACGGTAGTTTACGGGATCACCAAAACGATTCAAGGCCCAAGGTTGATCATGATTGTTCCAGAATAATGCATTCCAGCCATTGCCTTTATCCATTTCTGTTTGCCAAGTAGATAATAGGGATTTTAATTCCATAAAGTTAAATGGAACCTTGCTCCATTTTTCACCGTTATCGTAATCAACTTTCAAATGATGGAAAGTGAAGACCATAGATAATTCATGTTCATCTGGATTTGTATATTCAATCGAGTTAGGGATAGTTGTTGATGACATTTCCCCAACAGTTACGATTTCAGGATCTGTTCCAAAAGTATTACGGTTAAGTTCTTTGATATACTTATGAACAACTGGAGTATCAGTATATAGAGGTTTTTCATGATCTGGATCTACAGAATCTACCAATACTTCATCTTTTCCAATTACATTAAGCACGTCAAATCTAAAGCCAGCAACACCTTTTTCTTTCCAGAAGTTGACGATTTTAGCTGCTTCAGCACGTACGTCTGGATTGTGCCAGTCTAAATCAGCTTGAGTCTTATCATATAAATGAAGATAGTATAAATCTGTATCGCCAAATTTTTCCCATGCAGGACCACCAAATTTAGATTGCCAGTTAGTTGGTAATGAACCATCTTCTTTAGCAGGACGAAGGTAGAAATATTTTTGATACTTTTCATCGCCAGCCAAAGCTTTTTGGAACCATTCATGTTCAGTGGAACAGTGATTTAACACCATATCCAACATTACACCAATGTTAGCTTCTTTTAGCTTGGCTACCATTTCTTCAAAATCTTCCATAGTACCAAAACGTTCATCTATCTTATAGTAATCAGCGATATCATATCCATTATCATTTTGCGGAGAAACATAAAAAGGATTGAACCAAATCATATCAATATTAAGTTTCTTCAAATAGTCAATCTTAGCAATAATTCCTTTCAAATCTCCAAAACCATCATTATTAGAATCGTAAAATGACTTAGGATAAATTTGATAAATTACTTTTTGACCAAGTTTTATCATGTTTAGCTACCTCTTTTCTTAGATTTTTTTTCTACGAGCAAAGTCAATAAATTTAAATTTGTCAGGGCGATGATAGGAAGATGTTAGTTGGAATAGTGTAGTGTCGTCTAAATAAGAAAGACTTCTGACTAT
>OGHZ01000904.1_pt1 | contig 15459 bp, 9 predicted proteins | sample 1571661 | NCBI WGS metagenome assembly OGHZ01 (sample SAMEA2582040, study PRJEB24529) | metagenome | biome: Human gut stool | place: China | collected 2011 | reverse complement strand
GATCGAACTATCCGTTGATTAGCTTAATATTATTGTACGAATCCTGACTACAAAGTTTATTTTCATATCGTGGGACCATTATCCGGCGAACGTGAAAAGCAAGAAATCCTTCCCGTCATTCGTGATAATAAACTAGAATCTTATGTTATCCTCCATGGACCACAGCATGATCAGCAACTTGACGCCATGTTTGAGCAGGCAGATTTTGCTATCGGTAGTTTAGGCCGACACCGCAGTGGTATCACACATATCAAAACTTTAAAAAATCGCGAATATGCTGCACGAGGATTGGCATTTACTTATTCAGAAATCGACGAAGATTTTGATAAGATGCCTTACATTTGGAAAGCACCACCAGATGAATCACCTATTAATATTCAACAGTTAATCAGCTTTCAAAAGTCTCTGACTATGACTCCGCAGAATATTAGAGAATCTATCCGTCCATTGTCCTGGACAGCGCAAATGAAAAAAGTCATCGATGAATTGGACATCAGACCACAGCATACAATACTTGAAAAGTAATCCGATGAATAAAAAAGTAAAAATAGCCTATTGCATCCCCTCGCTCTATTATCCTAGTGGAATGGAACGTGTACTTACACTAAAAGCAAACTATTTTGCAGAACATTTAGGGTATGACATACACATCATATTGACCGATGGAAAAGGAAAAGAACCTTACTATAAATTGTATCCATCCATCACCACCCATCAGCTCGACATCAACTATGACGAATTGTATGGCCTTTCCTTACCGAAACGAATTCACCGATATTGGAGCAAACAGAAATTGTTTAAAAAAAGGCCGGAGACATGCCTCAATGAGATTGAACCGGACATTACCATCTCTCTCTTACGACGTGATATAAACTTCATCAATAAGATGAAAGACAAAAGCATTAAGCTTGGAGAAATCCACTTCAACAAGTCCAATTACCGGGAATTCAGCGACAACTGTCTTCCTGGTATCATTCAGCGTGCCGTCAAGCAATACTGGATGTGGCAACTCATCAGGCAGGTGCGACAACTCAAAAGTTTTGTCGTCCTTAGCCATGAAGATGCTGCCGAATGGACAGAGCTCAATAATGTAACCGTAATCTACAATCCACTCCCGTTTTTGCCGGAACAACAATCGGATAACACCCCCAAACAGGTCATTGCCGTAGGCAGATATGTCCCTCAAAAAGGATTTGACCGTTTAATATCTGCTTGGAGCATTGTCAATAAAAAACACCCGGACTGGATTCTCCGTATCTATGGTGATGGTATGCGGGAACAACTTCAGAACCAAATCTACGAACTAGGAATTAGCCCCAGTTGTATTCTGGAGCATAGCACACCGGATATTGTCGATAAGTACTGTAAAAGTTCTATCTTCGTCCTTTCTTCGCGTTATGAGGGATTTGGCATGGTTATTATAGAAGCAATGGCATGTGGAGTACCTCCCGTCTCATTTACATGCCCCTGCGGACCGCGTGATATCATCAGCGACGGAATAAACGGACTATTAGTAGAAAACGGTAATATAGAGGGATTAGCAGAGAAAATCTGCTATCTGATAGAAAACGAAAATGTACGACGAGAAATGGGACGGCAAGCTCGAATGGATATAGAACGTTTCAGGATCGAACCAATCGCAGAACAATGGAAAACATTGTTTGAAAGTATCATTGAAAAAAATAAAGATTTATGAAATGGTATACTAAATATCTGCAAGTTTACGAACAACCTTTCGATTCAGCACCAAAGGAAGCAGTAGATTTCGTAAAAACTAAATTGCAGAAATTATCGGAAAACAAACAACCCTTAGCATCTGTCATTCTCATCTGCTATAATGAAGAAAAGCGTTTGCTAAGTTGCTTATGGTCGCTTTGTGACAACATCTGTGACTTTCCGATTGAAATTCTGGCTGTCAACAACAATTCTTCCGATCGAACTGAAAGTGTGCTCCAACAGTTGGGAGTCACTTATTTCAATGAGCTTAAGAAAGGACCGGGACATGCCCGCCAATGCGGATTAAACCAAGCAAAAGGAACATACCATATCTGTATTGACACCGATACCATGTACCCGAACAATTACATCAAGACACATGTAAAAAAACTAATGCAACCAAACGTAGTCTGCACGTTCAGCCTTTGGAGCTTTATTCCTGATGAGCAACACTCTAAATGGGGATTATGGTGGTATGAATCATTAAGAGACTTTTACCTGCGCATTCAAGCCATACAGCGTCCGGAACTTTGTGTACGCGGCATGACATTCGCATTCAAAACAGAATTAGGCAAGCAGTTAGGATTCCGCACAGATATCATTCGTGGTGAAGACGGCTCACTGGCTTTAGCGATGAAACCTTACGGAAAACTCGTCTTTATCCATTCTTCAAAAGCACGGGTTATAACCGGATATGGAACAGTAGGAGCAGATGGAGGACTGTTTAAAAGCTTCAAAGTGCGTTTTATCAAAGGATTAAAAGGTATTGGAGGATTATTCACCAGAAAGAAAAAATATAAAGATAAAGACAATAATTTAATCAAATAAGCAAATGAAAATAATAAGAAAAATTATTCTAGTTGTTATTTGTGTAATATTAGTTGACTATATATACCAGTATAATCAATTTCAAAAGTATAATCAGGCTCCATTAATTATCAAGACTCCGGAAGGTAGTAACCAACCCTATCACCCATCAGTAATATACATTCCGGAAGGATGGAATGGATATAAATACTGGATGGCGGAAACTCCATATCCCTTAGGTGAGGATGGTGATTGGAAAGGATTGCCTCCATATAGAGAACGATGGGAAAATCCATGTGTGCATGTATCTAAAGACGGAATACATTGGAACGATTTTGAGGACTCTCAAAATCCAATAGATGATTTAGACGAAAACAATATTATAAATAAAGATTATTTTTCAGACCCACATTTAGTCTTTTATAAAGATACTTTAGAGTGCTGGTACCGCATCAGCCATCAAAAAAATAATGCTACTTATATATTACGCAAATATACTCTCAATGGAAAAGACTGGTCTCCCCGAGAGGTGATGATAAATCTACAAGATACCTCTATCATAAAAAATGAAACAGGTAATATGGTTATAAGCCCTGCGATACATAAAGGTACTAATGGATATGTAATGTGGTATGTGAACAGTATAGAAAAGCCAAGAGAAATCTGTAGAAGTTTTTCTACAGATGGGAAAAAGTGGAGCAAAAAAGAAACATGTCATCTACCTGACAATTCTGTTACCCCTTGGCATATTGATTTAGCATATATAGACAAAATATATTATCTAGTTATATATGATTATGATACTAATAACCTAGTATTATACTCCAGTTCCGACGGCTTATCATTTAACAACAAAAAATATATATTATCCAAAGCTCCAATGCTGGGTTCTTTTTATTCCTATGGTTTATATCGAAGTTCACTTATTAAGGACAATGAAAAATATAAGCTATATTTTAGTGCTTTTGAGAAAAAAACTGCTATAGGACTAATGGAAGGAAATTCAATAAGTACATTACATGCTACTTCTGCAGAGGGAAATTTTATATCTTTCTGCAAATTTCCAATTGTATATTTGAGGAATAAAAAACAGTCGCTAAAGGAATTATTTCAATAGCATAGTTGAAAACAAACAATATAATTATGATTGGCGGCACCTTAAGCGTATTTAAAAGTATTTGCAGACAAAATAGTGAGATAGAAATATGAATATAAAATTATTAATCAAACAATTTACATTCCCCTTGTCGTTAATATTACTATGCTATATTAATTTACAATACATGCACTACTCAATTCTTATTGATAAATATTCTCTTACTCCATTCTCATATCTGGAGAATATCATTCATGCTTTTATCGATATATGCCTATTATTCTTTATTCCACTTTATCTAATTGGAAAAAAGACTTATTTATTTTTCATTCCATATACTATCATTACAATACTGGTAATTGTAAATGTATCTTATAGTAGATTCTTCTACACATATATGCCTCCAATATTATATGGAGAATTCAACAATCTTGACGGACTATCAGCTAACGTATTTGCAACTATTAGGTTCTCTGACATTACAATACTAATAACAACTCTTGCAAGTATCTTATCTTATAAACAATTTCATAGAGCTTATTCTGAAATAAGAAGAAAGACACGAAGAATCTTTTCCCTTTACATATTAGGAATTGCATTTATTTTATTAGGAGGATTAATAGCTACAGCAACAATACATTGGTCATCATTAAACTACAAGTATGTTCACCCTTTTAAAAATAGTCCAACAGAAAGTATATTCAAATTCGGAATAATTTATGGGACCATTATACAATGTGCATCAAACAACAAACAAGACTGTAACCCAGAGGAAGTGGCAAAACTGGAACCATTCTTTTACGAATCAAAATATAGTATTGAATATCCACCAAAAGAAAATATTATTCTCATTATAGTAGAATCCCTTCTTTCGTTCCCTACAGATCTAAAAATAAATGGAATAGAAATTACTCCTACCCTCAACAAATTAGTAGAAAAAGGAGCATACTACAATAATAACATGACTTCTCTGATACAATTAGGCGAATCGAGCGACGGACAATTCACATACCTCAACGGACTTATACCCAAAACAAAAGGTGTTACCATTTACGATTATTTTAATAATACTTTCGTGTCCTTGCCCAAACTTTTAAAGAAACAAAAACCTGGAATCGAATGTAGAATGGTTATTCCTACTTCATCTAAAACATGGAGACAAGATGGAGTATGTATCCAATATGGGTTTGATAAACTCTATTCACGAAAGGAATATACATTGAGTAATTATAAAGAAAATTGGTTAAATGATAAGCTTCTTTTTGAATATGCAGCAAGCATAGACAAAAATAGCAAACAACCTTTTTTCTCACTTATCCTCACATCATCAACGCATTCTCCATATACCAAAGCAGTTGAAGACTACCTCATTCCATTCCCTGACACATATTCAGAAGAATTAAAAAATTATCTATCTAATGTGCATTATATGGATAAATACTTAGGTAAGTATTTGAATTTCTTAAAAGAAAATCATCTTTACCACAATTCTCTAATTATAATAGCCAGTGACCATTCCATTTCAAATGACTGGCTTAAATCCAAAGAAGAAGATAATGTTTCTTTTCAAATCCCATTGTATATTGTAAACTCTCCACAAAAGATCGACAAAACAAGCGATTATGTTATCACGCAAGCTGATTTATTTCCAACCCTTCTTGATTTGGGGGGTATTCATTCTGAATGGAGAGGAGTAGGAAATAGCTTACTTTGCCCTGATTCCATTTTGAACACCGAAAGAGAAAAAAAACGAATAATATATAGAGAAAAAATTTCTGATATTATATTAGATAGTGATTATTTTAAAGGAAAGAAAATATCTAAATAAATACAGCTATGAACGAAATCATCACTCTTTGTCTTGAAATAATTTTCTGGTTTGCCTTGTTCATTGTGTTCTACACATATCTGGGCTACGGAATCGTGCTTTACGTTCTCGTCAAGTTGAAAGAACTTTTCGTGAAGCCTGTGAAGCGTTCGTTGCCGGCATCGGACGCTGGTTTGCCGGAAGTGACTCTCTTCATTACAGCATTCAATGAAGAAGATGTTATAGACGAAAAGATGGAGAACAGTCTTGAACTGGACTACCCTGCGGACAAACTGCATATCGTATGGGTGACAGACGGAAGCAACGACGGTACGAACGAACGACTGAAAACCCGTTGGCAGGGAAAAGCGACCATACACTTCCAACCCCTACGACAGGGTAAGACAGCCGCAATGACACGTGGAATGACGCTGGTGGACACTCCGCTCGTCGTCTTTACGGATGCTAACACTATGGTAAACCGGGAAGCAATACAGGAAATCGTACTTGCTTTCCAAGACCCGAAAGTGGGCTGCGTGGCCGGCGAAAAACGGATCGCCGTACAGACCAAAGACGGAGCCGCTGCCGGTGGGGAAGGTATTTACTGGAAATACGAATCAACACTGAAAGCACTTGACGCCCGCCTCTACTCTGCTGTAGGAGCAGCAGGCGAACTATTTGCCGTGCGTCGTGAACTATTCGAAGCAATGGAACCGGATACGTTGCTCGATGATTTTATTCTTTCGCTCCGGATCACCATGAAAGGTTATACCATTGCTTATTGCACCAATGCTTACGCCATCGAAAGCGGTTCGGCAGATATGCGCGAAGAAGAAAAGCGGAAAGTGCGCATCGCTGCGGGAGGATTGCAGTCTATCTGGCGACTTCGTCCGTTGCTGAATCCTTTCCGCTACGGGACACTTAGCTTTCAATATACGTCTCACCGGGTATTGCGATGGTCTATTACTCCGTTCCTGTTGTTTGCTCTCTTCCCGCTGAATATTGCGATTCTGCTGTTAGGCGGTTCCGCGATATTCTACGGAGTGCTGCTTGCCATGCAGGTTCTTTTTTACGGATTGGGATATTGGGGATATTATCTATCCACCAAACAGATAAAAAACAAGTTGCTTTTTATCCCCTACTATTTCCTATTTATGAATGTCAATGTGCTGAAAGGCATCCGTTATCTGAAAAAGAAAAAAGGAAGCGGAGCCTGGGAAAAGGCAAAGCGCGCTGAAAAGTAAAACAAATGCTATTATCTTTTGTTATCCTTACTATAAGACATTAGTCTCTATCATCTAATAAAAAACAGACATGAACAGAATATTACATGATGCGAATAACGCACAAAGAATATTGAAACTGACGGCAGATACAATGCTATTGGTTGACAGGCACGGAGTCTGCGTAGACATTGAGCCTCATTGTGATCTATGGTTTCTGCAAGAGGATATACTTTTAGGAAAAAATATATTTGAGCTTTTACCAGAATATACGAGAGAGAGGGTGATGCCCATCTTCCAGATTGTACTCGAAGAACAAAGAAGCATCAGCAAGAACTTCAAGTTGGTGCTGAAAGGCGAAACTTTTTACTTCAAATGCCTCATGTTCCCTTATGACGGTATGGTGCTTTGCCAATATCGCGACATCACGCAAAGAAGCAACGTAAAAAGACAGTTGGAACAGGCAAATCTCACCCTGCGGGCTATTCAAAAGGTAGCCCAGATAGGACAATGGACGTACAATACGAAACAGAATATTTTTCATTATCTTGGATATACCGGTGTTTTGTGCGAGGAAAATGTGCAAAACCTTGCCATTGAGAAATATGTGGAACTGATTGTAGAAGAAGACCGTCAGAGTTTTATGGAATGGTGTCGGGTGAACGAGAAAGAACTCAACATGGAAAGCATCAGCTACCGTGTCCGCCTGAACGGAGAAATCTTCTATATGCGTATCCAGACTTATCTGCGTGAACAACGCTCCGACGGTAGTTTCAATATCGAAGGCTATATCCAGAACATCACGGACATACAGCATCGCAGAAATGACATCAATACACTGACTCATGCCATCAACAACGCCAAAGAAAGTATCTTTGCCGCCAAGCCCGATGGCACGATTATCTTTGCCAACCGTCGTTTCCTGTACAATCATGGTATTTCAGAAAACGAAGACATCAGTCAATTAAAGATTTACAATGTCGCCGCAGATATGCCTACGCAAGAGGCTTGGAACGAACGTTGCAAAGATGTCATACACGGTGGCAGCAGTAACTTTGTGGCTCATCACCCATCTAAAATCAATAAAGGTATATTGGCTTATGAAGGTACGATGTACAACGTGACCAATGATTCCGGAGAAGAAAGTTACTGGTCGTTCGCCCATGATATTTCCGAGAGGATTCGGTACGAAGCCCAAATCAAACGGCTCAACCAAATCATGGATACAACCATCAACAATCTCCCTGCCGGGATTGTAGTGAAGGAAATCAACAACGACTTCCGATACATTTACCGGAATCGGGAGGCCTACAACCGCGATCTTTATAAGAACGACCCTGTCGGCAAGAATGACTTCGATTTCTACCCGCCTATCGTAGCCGAAAAGAAGAGACAAGAAGATATCCAGGTGGCCACCACCGGAAAAGGTCTGCACTGGACTGCTGAAGGAAAGGACAGAAACGGAAACATGATTATCCTCGACAAACGGAAAATCCGGGTGGACGGTGACGAATTGTCTTCGCCTATCATCGTCAGCATCGAATGGGACATCACGGAGCTGGAAATGATAAAACGGGAACTTCAATCGTCGAAAGAGAAAGCGGAAATGTCTGATAGCCTGAAGTCGGCCTTCCTCGCCAATATGAGTCATGAAATACGTACGCCGCTGAATGCTATCGTAGGTTTCTCGCATCTCATTGCCGAAAGCGACGATGCGGAAGAACGGAAGACGTATTATAACATCGTAAACGCGAACAACGAACGTCTCCTGCAACTTATCAACGAGATTCTCGACCTCTCGAAGATTGAATCGGGAACCATCGAGTTTTCCTTCGGACCGGCTAGTCTCCATAATCTCTGCCGGGAAGTGCACGATGCTCATATATTCCGTACTCCGCAGGGAGTAAGCCTTGTCTATGAATCCTCGGACGAAAGTCTGATGATTGAAACGGACAAGAATCGAGTATTCCAGGTGATTTCAAATCTGATTGGAAATGCTGTCAAGTTTACGAAGGAAGGAAGCATCAGTTATGGTTACAAACTGGTGGACAATCAGATTGTATTCCACGTAACGGATACCGGAACAGGAATTGAACCGGAGAAAGTGGGGCGTGTGTTCGAGCGTTTTGCAAAGCTGAACAATCATGCGCAGGGCACAGGATTGGGGTTATCTATCTGTAAGTCTATTGTTGAACGGCTCGGTGGAAAGATTTCCGTCAACTCCGAATTTGGCAAGGGGACGACGTTTACATTTACTTTACCATACACGATTGCAAATCCTGCAAATGTGGATTCTTCAAAGAAAGAGAATGGTGAAGGGAACATTGCTGGAATAGCATCTGCCGGAAAAACTGCAGATTCGAGTGTTAACAGTTCTGCAAATACACGGCATGCCTGTATTTTGGTTGCCGAAGATACGGACAGTAACTTCGACTTATTGAAGGCTATTCTAGGTAAAGACCATCAGCTTATACGTGCGCATGACGGAATGGAAGCTGTCACGATGTTCGATGAAGTGAAACCGGATCTTATCTTGATGGATATCAAGATGCCGAATCTGGACGGACTGGAAGCTACAAAAATCATCCGTGAACTGTCTGCCACTGTTCCTATTATTGCTCAAAGTGCCTTTGCATACGAACAGGACCGGAAAGCGGCTGAAGAAGCGGGGTGCAATGATTTTATAGCTAAACCAATAGCGGATGATAAGTTGAAAGCAATGATTCATAAATGGTTGCTTCCTTCGTAGAGAGCTTAATCCCTCATGATATAACCAGCAAATAATTTAGATTAAATGAAAGCCTTTTACAGACTGTTTTATTACATATCCATCGTGCTGACCAGTATTTTGGCAGGAGTTACCATTGCGGGTGCTTTCGTAGGCAATGCCGCACCGGATAGTTTCAAATTTATGCCTTTCATCGGTTTGATACTGCCGATACTTTTATTGGCTAATCTTGCTTCTGTCATCTACTGGACGATTCGTTGGCGGTGCTGGGTTTTCATCCCTCTGATTGCTATATTCAGCAATTGGGGGTATATAAGCTGTGTATTACAATCGCCTTTTTTCAGTCCGGCTTCGTCACCGATGGTTAAAATGAATGTATATACTCCGGGAGTGTTGACGGTTGCTACTTACAACGTCGATGCCTTTAACCACGAGCATACCGGCTACTCATGCAAGGAGATTGCTTCTTACATGAGAAATCTGCAAGCAGATATTCTCTGTTTTCAAGAATTTGGCATTAACGATGAGTTTGGCATCGATAGTATATCCGCAGCTCTTTCTAATTGGCCGTATCACTATATTCCTTCTTCGCCCGAAGGGAAGAATCTGTTGCAACTGGCTGTTTTCAGCCGTTATCCTATCAAGGAGGAGCATCTTATCATCTATCCTGATTCGAAAAATTGCAGTCTTGCATGTGATATTGAAATCAATGGTCGCACCATCCGCCTGTTCAACAATCATCTCCAAACAACAGAAGTAAGCCAGAACAAGCGCAAACTGGAAAAGGGACTTCGTACGGATGATTCCCAAAGAGTGGAACATGCTGCCCTGGGACTTATCGACGGCTTACACGAGAATTTCCGGAAACGGGCCGTACAAGCTGATCTTCTCAAGCAACTGATAGCCGCCTCCCCCTATCCTACTCTAGTCTGCGGTGACTTTAACTCTCTGCCGTCTTCGTATGTTTATCATACTATAAAAGGTGATAAGTTGCAGGATGGTTTTCAGAGGAGCGGGCATGGGTATATGTATACTTTCAAGTACTTCAAGCATCTGTTGAGAATCGACTATATTCTCCATTCACCGGAACTGAATAGCACGGATTACTTCTCGCCGGATCTTAATTATAGCGATCATAATCCGGTGGTGATGAGGATGAAATAAAAAAGATGCTCCGTTTATTGAACGAAGCATCTTTTTATATAAATATTCTAGAATGTAAACTTAACGCCTAACTGCATCTGCCATGCACTACCTGTAGAAGCAGTATAATCCCATTTAGAATTTTTCTGGAACACCTCGCGAGAAGATGCATTCATCTGATAAGTAAGAGGTTCTCCTACCTTACTTGCTGTTTTTAACAACCTTACATTATCATAACTCTGCAAACCGCAAGAGCGATAAGCCCCCCACTTCGAATTTAATAAGTTACCAATATTCAACATATCAAGACTTACTTGAATACCGTACTTACGGCTACCAATCTTAGCATAAAAATCCTGTGCTATCTTCATGTCAAAACGGTGAATCCACGGTTCTAAAGAAGAAGCACGTTCTACATACTGCCCCTTGTGATCATTCAAATAAGAGTCATTATTTACATAGTTCCAAAAATCTTCTTGTTGGTCTACCGCCGAATAAGTCACATTATTTTGTTTATCTTTAATATCCACAAATGTCATTTCTTCTTTAGAAGCAGGCACATACATCAAATCGGAATAGTTTCCGTCACCGTTCATATCATTAGAATAGGTATAAGAAAAACGTCCTTGTTGGTAACCTGTATAGAACAAAGAAACAGTCGTTTTCATATTCGCATAAGCAACTTCATAAGAAGCATTAGCTATCAAACGATGCGGGGTAGAAAATAAAGAATAAGAGACACCCGGATCATTCAATGAATTAACTGCAACATTATTCTGCCATACTGAAGCCGCCGATGAACCTGGATTTGCCGTCATATCTTTAGCCATTGTATAAGTGTACCCAAATGAACCTGTAAAGCCAAAATCAAATTTCTTCGTTAATACTGCATTAAAAGAATATTGATAACCTTTTTCATCCCCATTAGTCAACTGTATAACGGTTTTCGTCTTAGGATTGTCATAGTAATTATTCTTAGTCCAATATACACGTCCCGGTTGTTCATTATAGGTTCCAGAAGGGGCCTTTTCGTTCATATTCTTCTGAACAACATTATATATATCACGTGTATACATAGCACCAACAGAAAGCATAAATCCATAAGGTAACTGAAACTCTGCATTTACATTACTACGCCAAACTTGAGGCATTTTAAAATTCGGATCCACATAAGCTATAGCACCGGGGACCTCATTTCCCGGAGTTGATGGAAACATATCCGGATTTTGGGTAAGAGTTTCTTTATAATTTGGATTAAAAGCAAAGTTTGCCGGTAATTCCGAAGTCTCAAATTCGACCATATTTTGCATCTGACCTGCATTTGTCGGTTGGTTAGTGAACCATACAAATGGTAATAACCCTGTAAACAAGCCTGTACCTCCAGTCAAAACAATAGAACGGTCACCTTTTATATCCCAATTAAATCCTAAACGAGGAGATATTAACAATTTACTTTTCGGCCATTCGGATACGTCAACATTCGTTCCATTAAATGACTGTTCTTTGATAGCCGCATTCCCTAACAAATCATCAAAATATAACGGTAAATCAAAGCGTAATCCATATGTCAATTTTAAATTAGGTGTAATAGAATATTCATCTTGTGCATAAGCTCCCAACATACCAAATGTCAGTTCAGCTCCCGGAGCGTCTTTTCCATTATATCCATAAGTAATGCCATACAGCATCGGTTTTTCTCCCGTCATAAAATCGTCCATTGAAGCATAACGATAATATCCATAAGGAGCACGTAAATATGAATTCATGAAATACTGTCTTTCAAATGTTGCACCGGCAGTTATCAAATGGTTTCCTTTATTAATAGTTACATTGTCAGTAACACTAAATACATTATTCTCGACATCATTAAAAGGAGTAAACAATTCTGTACCCAATGTCATATACTGCTTACCGTCCTTGTAAATATCAACCATTGGAAACGCATCTCCCTTAGTTGTACGAGAATCTCGGATATGGGTATAAGTCACTAATAATTTGTTTTGTACTGAAGAAGAAAAATTGCTATTCAACTCACCGGAAAGAGACGTTACAATATTTCTAAAACCATAGTTGGAATTTCCAAATGCAAATGCATCAACCCCATAACGGTTTGAATTAGCTTTAGTGATTACCGAAGAAGTTGAACTAATACTAGCATCATTTTCTGATTTCACTGTGTTAAAACGTAATGACAGTTTATGACTTTTATTAATATTCCAATCCAAACGAGCCATAAGCTTCCAATTTTTACTCTCGAAATCATCAAATTTATCATAACTTCCCGGATCATATCCATATTTATCCTTTACAAAATCACTTATTGTCTTCAAATCCTTTATCCAAGTTCTAGAAATATGATTTTGATTATCCCCACTTCCACCTTCTTCTTGACTAGGAGTCCACAAAATACCAGGGCTAGTACTATTTTCTAATTCTCCATTTACAAAAAAGAATAGTTTATTTTTTATTATCGGAGCTCCTAATGTAAAGCCATACAAACTGGATTTATAACTTTCCACATTAGGAACGTCAACATCGTTAATAGATTTTCCTATAAAATTCTTTGGTTTCTGATATGTATAAACTGTTCCCTTTAATTCGTTTGTACCACTCTTGGTTACAGCATTAATAGAAGCTCCCGTAAAATTGGAATACGTAACACTATAAGGAGAAACATTAACGCTAATTTCATCAATTGCATCAAGTGAAATAGGCTGCGCATCTCCACCCGGCAAATTATTAGTACTCAAACCAAAATTATTGTTCAAAGCTGCACCATCCACAGTTATTGTATTATAACGTCCATCACGTCCGGCAAAAGAATTACTGCCACCCGCATAAGGAGAAAGTTTAGTAAAGTCAGTAATACTACGATTAATAGTAGGCAATGTCGTTAACTGACGCTCACTCACATTCGTTACAGTCCCCATCTTCTCTACTGTTTTCTGTGCTGTTACTATAACTTCATCCAATAATTCAGAACTTTCCTTTAAAACTACATTTAAAGTGTATACTTCTCCTAACGATAAATTTACACCTTTATAAATAGCAGTCTGATAACCAACATAAGAAACTTCAACTTTGTAAGGACCACCGGTACGCATACCTTGCAAATTAAATTGACCACTGATATTAGTCACTGTACCATAACGTGTACCTGACGGCTCGTGGATTGCAACCACAGTCGCTCCAATGATAGGTTCATCTTGTGCTGTAACCTTACCACTCATACTAGAAGTGGTAACCTGCGCACTAACGGTAGCAATGACCATGAGCATCGCCGCTACTAAAAAAGATCGCATTCTCTTTAACATAAATGTAGTTGATTAGTTAATATAAATTGTTTGCTTTTAAAAACTGTGCACAAATATAATTAATAATATTTAGAACTACATTACGATTATACTACAATTTTTTAAGAGAGATAAACGTTTTCCCTTGTTATAAAACGATAAAGGCTCTACAATATTTGCAGAGCCTTTTATTTTGAAACAGAAAGCATTATAAATGCTTCAATCTATTACTTTATACTAGTCAGTCATTAACTTTCTATAACGAACGCGTTTTGGTTCTTCATTTCCCAAACGTTTCATTTTGTTTTCTTCATATTCTGAATATGAACCTTCGAAGTAGAATACATTGGAGTCTCCTTCAAAAGCAAGGATATGTGTACAGATACGGTCGAGGAACCAACGGTCGTGCGAGATAACTACTGCACAGCCGGCGAAATCTTCCAAACCTTCTTCCAAAGCACGCAGAGTGTTTACGTCGATATCATTGGTAGGCTCATCGAGCAACAGTACATTACCTTCTTCTTTCAAAGCCATCGCCAAGTGTAAACGGTTTCTTTCACCACCGGACAATACACCGCAGAGTTTTTCCTGATCGCCTCCGGAGAAATTGAAACGGGAAAGGTATGCACGCGCATTCACGTCACGTCCACCCATGCGGATCAACTCATTACCACCGGAAATTACCTGATATACGCTCTTATTCGGATCAATATCTCTGTGTTGCTGGTCTACATACGCCACCTTTACAGTCTCTCCTACTTCAAATTCTCCTTTATCCACTGTTTCCAATCCCATAATCAGGCGGAACAATGTCGTCTTTCCCGCACCATTAGGACCAATCACACCGACAATACCATTAGGAGGAAGCATAAAGTTCAAATCGTCAAACAACAATTTATCACCGTATGCTTTAGCCACATGTTTGGCTTCAATGACCTTATTACCCAGACGGGGACCATTCGGAATAAAGATTTCAAGTTTCTCTTCTTTCTCCTTCACGTCCTCATTCAGCAATTTGTCATAAGAGTTAAGACGTGCCTTACCTTTCGCCTGACGGGCTTTCGGAGCCATGCGTACCCATTCCAACTCACGTTCCAGTGTTTTACGACGTTTGCTGGCGGTCTTTTCTTCCATTTCCATACGTTTGGTCTTCTGTTCCAACCAGGAAGAGTAGTTACCTTTCCAGGGGATACCTTCACCACGATCCAGTTCAAGAATCCATCCGGCAACGTGATCGAGGAAGTAACGGTCGTGCGTCACAGCAATAACCGTACCTTCATATTGTTGTAGATGTTGTTCCAACCAGTCGATAGACTCTGCATCCAAGTGGTTGGTAGGTTCGTCCAGCAAAAGCACATCCGGTTTCTGCAGCAACAAACGGCAAAGAGCTACCCGGCGACGTTCACCTCCGGAGAGATTTTCTACCGGCTGATCTTCAGGCGGACAACGGAGAGCATCCATCGCACGCTCCAACTTGCTATCCAGATTCCATGCATCAGTTGCATCAATGATATCTTGCAATTCACCCTGGCGAGCAAAAAGAGCATCCATCTTATCCTGATCCTCATAATACTCCGGCAAACCGAATTTCTGATTGATTTCTTCGTATTCTGTCAGTGCGTCAACAATGGGTTGCACACCTTCCA
>OGHZ01000900.1_pt1 | contig 15501 bp, 13 predicted proteins | sample 1571661 | NCBI WGS metagenome assembly OGHZ01 (sample SAMEA2582040, study PRJEB24529) | metagenome | biome: Human gut stool | place: China | collected 2011 | reverse complement strand
GATCAAGCTAATCTTTTTTAATATTATATATTGTATAAAAATCTCAACCAAATATTTCTTTTTTAGCAAAAACGTGAAATAATAGATATTTGAGACAAGTTTAAAAAGTTAGAAGGTGTAGGAGCTGATGGCATTAGAAATAACCCCAGCTTTATCTTTATTGGATGAACACCACCTCTTAAAAGAAGTGGTTAACGAACAAAAATTGACTTTTGAAAATGTAACTTATGATTCAAGAAAAGTGTCAGATAATACTTTGTTTTTCTGTAAAGGTAATTTTAAACCTAGTTATTTAACTTCAGCTTTGGAAAAAGGTGCAACAGCCTATGTTTCTGAACAAAAGTATGCTGAAGGAATGGATGCGACAGGTATTATTGTAACTAACGTACAAAAAGCGATGGCACTATTAGGTGCAGCATTCTATGGTTTTCCTCAAAATGAGTTATTTATTATTGCTTATACAGGAACAAAAGGAAAGACTACTTCAGCTTATTTTGCGGAGCATATTCTAGCAAAAGCAACAGATAAAAAAGTAGCTCTTTTTTCAACTATTGATAGAGTGTTGGGAAATGAACCTGATCAAAGATTTAAATCAGATTTAACAACTCCAGAATCACTTGATTTATTCCATGATATGAGAGCTGCAGTTAATAATGGTATGACTCATTTGGTAATGGAAGTTTCATCACAGGCATACAAGAAGAATCGTGTGTATGGACTTACATTTGATGTGGGGGTATTCTTAAATATCTCACCAGATCATATTGGTAGAAATGAACATCCAACATTTGATGATTATCTTCATTGTAAGGAACAACTCTTAGTAAATTCTAAGCGTTGTGTGATTAATGGAGAAACAGCTTATTTGAGAGATGTTTACTATACTGCAAAAGCAACAACAGAACCAGAAGATATATATGTTTTTGCACGCAAGGGTGCTCAAATTTCTGACAACATTCCAGTAGATATTGAATATCAAAATGATTTTGAAGATTTGCATAAAAGTGTAATTGAGGTTAAGGGACTTAGTGATAAGGCTCAAACCTTACATGTTGATGGAAAGTATGAATTAAGTGTGCCAGGCGATTATAACGAAGGAAATGCTACTAGTGCGATTATCGCTACTTTACTTGCAGGTGCTAAAGGTGAAGATGCACGCAAGACACTTGATAGAGTACATATTCCTGGTAGAATGGAAATTATTAAAACAAAAAATAATGGTACAATCTATGTTGATTATGCTCATAATTATGCTAGTTTAAAAGCTTTATTTGCCTTTTTAAAACAACAAACTCATGCCGGTCGAGTAATTGCTGTTTTGGGTTCTCCTGGAGATAAGGGTATTTCTCGTCGTCCAGGTTTCGGAAAAGCAGTTAGTGAAGAAGTGGATCATGTGATTTTGACAACGGATGATCCAGGCTTTGAAGATCCAATGAAGATTGCTCAAGAAATTGATAGTTATATCAACCATGATAATGTAAAAGTAGAGTTTGAACTAGACAGAGAAATGGCAATTGAGAAAGCCATTAAAATGAGTACTAATAACGATATAGTAGTATTAGCAGGTAAAGGAGAAGATCCTTATCAAAAGATAAAGGGTGTCGATGTACCTTATCCATCAGATGTTAATGTAGCAAAGAAAATTGTGGAGGAATTATAATGAGTGCACCAGCATTTACACCAATTTTATTAGGTAGCGATTTTAATGTTTACGGAATGGCACGTTCTTTTTATGAACTATACCATAAACCAGTTAAAGCATTTGCAGAAATAGAATTGGCACCAACAAGATTTACAAAAATTGTTGACTTAGAATTAATAGATGGTTTTTCTGAAGATCCAGTTTGGATTAATGAAATGCGTAAGATAAAGAAACGTTACGCTGATCATGAAGAACCAGTAATCTTAATTGGTTGTGGTGATGGCTATGCAGAATTGATTGCTAAGCATAAGGATGAATTGTCAGATGTATTTATTTGTCCTTACGTTGACTATGATTTATTGAAGCATTTGAATAACAAGGAACGTTTCTATGAAATGTGTGACAAGTATGACTTGCCATATCCAAAAACAAAAATCATCACTAAAGCTGATCATGACAGTGGAGACAAGATTGAACAACCATTCCAATATCCGGTAGCATTGAAACCAGCTAATAGTGTTGAATGGCTTGACGTTCATTTTGAAGGTCGTAAAAAAGCCTTTAGAATTAAGGATCGAGAAGAATTTGATTATGTCTTGAAACAAGCATATGCAAATGGCTACAAGTCTGATTTTATTTTACAAGACTTTATTCCTGGCGATGATAGTCATATGCGTGTATTGAATGCCTATGTAGATAAAGATCATAAAGTTAAGATGATGTGTATGGGACATCCTTTACTAGAAGATCCAGCACCATCAGCAATTGGAAACTATGTTGCAATATTGCCAGACTTTAATCAAGATATCTATGATCGTATCAAGAATTTCTTAGAAGCTATTAACTATACTGGTTATGCTAACTTTGATATGAAGTACGACACAAGAGATAACACATATAAGTTATTTGAAATTAATCTTCGTCAAGGAAGAAGTAGTTTCTTTGTAACTTTAGATGGTTACAATTTAGCTGATTGGGTTGTTAAAGACTACGTTAAAGATAGCTTAAAAGATCAAGAAACTGTCTATGGAAATAAAGATGAAGAACAACATGCTCTATGGTTAGGTGTGCCTGCGAAAGTGTTTAAGAAATATGCCAAGGATAATGAAGATAAGCAAAAAGCTTTGGAATTAATTAAAGCTGGTCGTTACGGAACAACTTTCGAATATTCTAAAGATATGAATATTAGACGTTGGCTATTAATTAAGTGGATGAATCATAACTATGTGAAGAACTTCAATCGTTATTTCAAAGAAAATAAAGGGTGATCTAAACTTATGAAAAATTTCTTTACAATTATTGGTGGTATGGGCACGATGGCAACTGAAAGCTATATTCATCAGTTGAATTTACGTACACCAGCTAATAATGATCAAGAATATTTGAATTATATTTTGGTTAATCATGCAACAGTTCCAGATAGAACAGCCTATATCTTAGATAATAGTAAACCAAATCCTAAGATTCCATTATTGGAAGATTTTAAACAACAAGCAAGTTTAAAACCAGATTTCTTTACATTGCCATGTAACACAGCACATTATTTTTATGATGAGTTACAAGCTGCAGTTGATGTACCAGTGTTGCATATGCCACGTCTAGCAGTTGAACAAATTAAGAAAGATTATCCTAATGCTAAGAGAGTAGGGATTGTCGCAACCAATGGTACCTTACATGATGGTGTATATGATAAAGAAATCTTAGATGCTGGTTATGAGTTAGTAAAACCAACAGCTGAAATTCAAGCTAAGACAATGGAATTAATTTATGATGACATTAAAGAAAAAGATTATGTTGATGGTAAATTATTCTATGAATTAGTTGAAGATATGGTAAAAGATGAAAAGTGTGATGCGGTTATTTTAGGTTGTACAGAGTTATCATTAGCTCAAGAGAGAGAACCTATTACTGATTTACCAATTATCGATAGTCAATCAGTATTGGTCGATAAGACGTTGGAATTAGCACTAAAAACACAAAAGAATAAATAGTAAAAAACCAGTGGGAAACGACCACTGGTTTTTATTATCTATTAAATTTCAAACGCAAGTTTGGCTCAGTAAACCATAAAATTAAAAAATTAAGTAGTAGTAGAGTAGCTGTAGAAATGAAAACGACATTGTAATCAAATAGTCCAGCTAAAGAACCACCTAAAAGTGAGCCAAACATATTACCTAAAGCTTGGAAAGATTGATTCCAAGAAAAGACGGCAGATGTAGCTGATGTAGGAGAATTCTTTGTTAGTAAAGTTTGGATGGTAGGAAATAGTGCCCCATCAGAAATACCAATAAAGAAACGTAAAATTCCTAGTAACCAAATACTTGAAACGAATCCTTGTGGGAAATACATGATAACAGCAAAAAGATAACCTGCCATTAGAACTTTATTTGATCCATGAGCATCACCATAAGCTCCTAAACGTGGAGCTGAAATAATATTGGAAATACCTGGTAAAGCAGCAATAATACCAGCCACTAAGGCAATTGGGCCCTGATTATGCATAAGTTCTTTGATGTATAAACTGATAATAGGGGCAATTGAAATATTCCCCAATTGAACCATCATAGTAGAAATAAGCAGAACAATGATTAGCCGAGGGTTTTGAAATTGTGATAATAAACCGCGATGTTCTTCAGAATTTTTTTCTCGTTTAATAGGTACAAAGTATTCTTTAACTAAAGTGGCAGATAAAATTCCTGCTAGGGCTAGTAAGGAAGCGGTGATAAAAAAAGTGTCTCTAATAGAGAAGAATTGGGCTAATGCACCACCGATGATAGGTCCCATTAACATTCCAGAAGTTGAGCCAGTGACTAGAGTTCCTAGAGCTTTCCCACTATGCTTTCTAGGTGTTTGCGATGCTATTAAAGCTTGAGCATTTGAAATGAAACCTGAAAATAAACCTTGAAGGGCACGTAAGGCAATTAATTCCCAGACGTTAGTGACAAGTCCCATTAAAAACATAGCAAAGGCCATACCAAAGGAAGCGCGAATTAACATGATTTTGCGTCCTTTAATATCAGCTAGCATTCCCCATAATGGAGAAACGATGGCAGTGACTAGAAAAGTAGCAGCATAGACCAAACCGCTATAAAAGGAGACTTGTGCCTTAGAAAAATGTCCTAGTTGACTGACATATAAAGACATAAATGGCATAAGCTCACTAAAAGCAATGCCAGCGATAAAAGTACAAACCCATAGAATGTATAAATTACGTTTCCATGGGCTTTTTTCTCGTTGTGCTTCGTCCATAAAATAGTCCTTTCCTTTGTATAATATCGAAATATAGCTTATAGTAGTAAAGAAAGTAAAATAATTACTATATTAATTTACAAAGTGTAATGATAGACCTAATAATAAATAAATGCAAGTGAGAGAATAAAAAATGACACAAAAAAGAAATTTATCAACCAAAAAAATAATAGAAGCAGCTAAAGAGATTATAAATAAAGAAGGGGCTGAGAAATTAAGTTTCAGTAAGGTTGCTGGTGTATTAGGGGTACATTCTCAGGCGATGTATCCATATTTTGCCGATAAAGAAGAACTAAAAATTGCAGTAATTAATGATTTTTTAGATAGTTTAACTGAACAAATAAAAGAAGAATTGCAAGGAATTTCTGGAAAAGAAGCTCTACGTATATATGGTCGTAAACTACATGAATTATTATTGATCCAGCCACGATTAACACGTTTGGCTTTTGGTGGAATTGATTATAGTCAAAAAGAAGAAGCAAGAAATCATTTTAAAGATTTAGTAGAGTTGTTAGAAAGTTTGATTGAACCATTTGCTAAAAATGATGTTGATGTTATAAACAGAGCACGATTATATCGAGCTGTGATATTTGGGTATGCTCAAAATGAACTGTGGGGCTTATTCAAATTAGCACTAGTTCCAGCACAAACGAGCTTTGAATTTACTTTAGAAGAAGCAATAGCGACAATTACTGCGTAGAATTAAAATTCAATTAAAAGTAAGCCTTACCATTGATTTTCAACTAACTTTATAGGATAATATTAAAATAGTCTGTTTTTTCAGATAGAGAGAGAAAAAGTTTTTTGAGGTGAACAAAATTGAATATCATTATTGCATTGATACCTGCTGTTTGTTGGGGTATTTTTCCATTAAGCTCTCGCAAAACTGGTGGTGGTCCTGCTAATCAAATTCTTGGAACCGGTTTAGGTGCTACTTTGGTTGGTTTAATCGTATTTGCTATCATGCACCCAACAATTACAGCTTCCGCTTTCATTTGGGCTTTCATGGCAGGTGCTTGCTGGACAATCGGTCAAATTGGACAATTTATTTCTATGAAACCTGAACGTATGGGTGTAACAACAACTATGCCTATCTCAGCTGGTTTCCAATTAGTTGGTAACTCTTTAATCGGAATGTTATTCTTAGGTAACTGGAGTGGAACAACAGCTAAGATTATTGGTCTTGTTGCTTTAGCAATCGTTGTTGTAGGTGTTATTCTAACAGCTGTAACAGATGATAATAAGAGTGAATCAGCTTCTGCTAAAGATGTATTATTCTTATTAGTTACAACAATTGGTTACTGGATTTATAGTTCATTCCCTAACTTACCAGCTGTAAGACACGTTTCTCCAACTGCATTATACTTACCTGAAATGTTAGGTATTTTGTGTGGTGCTTTAATCTTTGTTTTCGCTACTAGAGAAACATCTGCATTAACAGCACGTGAAAGTTGGGCTGGTATGATCGGCGGAGCAATTTGGGGTATTGCAGCATTTGCATATATCTTCTCTGCTCAAGAAAACGGAACTTCAAGTGCATTTATTTACACACAATTAAGTGTAGTTATTTCTACTTTAGGTGGAATGTTGTTCTTACATGAACGTAAAACTTCTCGTGAACTAGGTTTCACATTAGCTGGTTTAGTACTACTAGTTGTTGGTAGTGTAATCACAGGATTTATCTAAAATATAAAATTAATAATTAAAAATAAGGGTGTCCCATAGTTATTGACTAATTAGTTGATGACTATGGGATGTTTTTTGTTAAATTCCGTATTATATTTTAAATTCTTTTAAACTCTTTTAAACTTTCAAACAAGAAAAATGCTAATTGAAGATTAAAATTAAATTCTTTGACTGACATAATTTTCTGTAAGATATATAATTGAGTTTGTTACAACAATTGGTGTTTGGAGTTGATTAAAATGAGTGGTGAAGAAGCCAATAGTATGTTGCAATCTGTGATGAAGCATCATCATATGCAAATGCCATGGCACAATTTTACGCCAGATAATAGCAATACTCCTGCTAAGAGGGCAACTTTAAAAGAAAAAGCTACCTTGGTAGGAAGAGTAGGGATTATGCTTCTGTCGTATGGAACTGGTGCTTGGCGAGTGCGAGATTCTATGAATACTATTGCCAGAGAGTTAAATGTTTCATGTTCAGCTGATGTAGGATTGGTATCAATTGAATATACTTGTGTTGATGAAGAAGGGCATGGATATACACAAGCCTTATCTTTGGCAAGTACAGGTGTAAATACTGACAAATTGTCAGAAATGGAACAGTTTGTCATGGACTTCAATAAAGGTGGGTCTGATCTGAGCTCTGAACAGATCCATGAAATACTAGATGAAATTGAGCGTAAGCCAGGACACTATACAGCTATTATGGCTGGTTTAGCGGCAGCTTCTGCATGTTGCGCCTTCGTATTTTTACTAGGCGGAGGTCTAGTAGAAATGTTGTGTTCTTTTGTAGGAGCTGGTTTTGGAAATTATATTCGTAGAAAAATGATTGAGCGACGCATCACTTTATTAGCGTGTGTGTCTGTTAGTGTGGCAGTTGCTTGTATATTCTATTTGATAGCCTTTAAATCTTTGGTAGCAATAATGCATGTTTCATTACAACATGAAGCTGGATATATCGGAGCGATGTTATTCGTAATTCCTGGTTTTCCATTTATTACTAGTGGACTTGATATTGCTAAGCTCGATATGAGATCAGGTTTAGAAAGAATGATGTATGCGATTATGATTATCACAGTTGCTACTTTAGTAGGCTGGGTAGTAGCGATGGCAGTTCATTTAAAACCAGTGAACTTCATTCCATTAGATCTAGGAGTAATACCAATGATGCTCTTGCGAATCCCTGCTAGTTTTGTCGGAGTATTTGGATTCTCAATTATGTTTAATAGTACAATTGAGATGGCAACCTGGGCTGGAATAATAGGGGCTATTGCTAATACACTTAGATTAGAATTGGTAGACTTAACTAATATTCCGGCGGGAGCGGCTGCATTTACTGCTGCGTTGGTTGCTGGACTACTAGCATCACTAATTAAAGGTTACCCACGTATTTCATTAACGGTTCCTTCAATTGTGATTATGGTTCCTGGATTATACATGTATCGTGCTGTATATAATATAGGGGTAGCTTCGATTAATGTGGGAGCAACTTGGTTAACTGAGGCAGCTTTAATCGTAATGTTTTTACCACTAGGATTAATTACCGCACGTATATTGACTGATAAGAAATGGCGTTATAAAGATTAGAAAGGAAAGATAATTTGGTATTAAAAGTAGAAAAGATTTCAACTAAGTCACAAGATTTCAAGCAGATAAAGAGAGTTTATGAGGAAGTTTTTCCAAAAGTTGAACGAATTCCTTTGTGGTTATTGAAAATGAGAGCGAATGAAGGAAAAGCAGAATTTTGTAGTCTTTATGATGAAAATGAATGGGTTGGTTTCTTCTATACAATTTTGACAAAGAAATTAGCATATATCTTCTTTCTAGCAGTAGATCCTGATAGACAAGGCGATGGTTATGGTAGCCAAGCTCTTGAAGTAATCAAAGAACGTTATCAAGATTATACAATGGGATTAAGTTCTGAGAGACCTAGTCCAGAAGCTCCAAACAATGAGCAAAGAATTCGCCGTCAAAGCTTTTACGAACGTAATGGTTTTACAAAGGCTGGATTCTATAGTATAGAAAAAGGTGGGGTAAGATACGACTTTCTTAGTCCACAAGGCAAGGTTAAACCTAACTTATATGTTGATTTAATGGCTGAATTTTTCAAGCAAAGACAGGCTTATTATTTACCATTAAGAGTTGAAAAAGATGATGAATAATTAAAAAGCTGGTAGAAAATTTCTGCCAGTTTTTTATTCCCCAAAATACATAAAAGATAACATCAAATGTCACTTTATGACAACATTTAATTATCCGTTAAAAACTTATAAAATAAATGACAATTAGTTGTTTACAAGACAACGTGAGAGTGTTATTCTGGTCTCTAAATTGTAAAAATAAAAGAGGTGATTTAAGTTATGTCAATGAAAACGAAGGGCATATTATTAGCTGCTGGTGGAGCATCATTATGGGGAGGTTCAGGAGCAGCAGCCCAGCAATTATTCATGACACATGCAGTGACAACAGAGTGGTTAGTAGCTGTTAGATTATTAGGTGCAGGACTACTATTATTAATTTGGGGATTAATTAAGTCTTCAAAACAAATCAACGAAATTATTCATGATCGAAAAAATATGGCAATGGTTTTGGCATTCGCAATTTTCGGAGTTATGAATTCGCAATTATCTTATTTTTTTGCTATTAAATATAGCAATGCACCGACAGCGACAGTCTTACAATATTTACAGCCAGTATTGATCGTTTTATGGATGGCTTTTGGTCAGAAAATTAGACCAAGAAGAGTAGATGGAATTTCAATTGCTGTAGCATTAATGGGAACATTTTTGCTAGTAACTGGTGGTCGTTTAGATACACTAACTCTAACCCCAATTGCGTTAGCTTGGGGATTATGGAGTGCAGTTGCTGCTACATTATATACATTACTTCCAAGTGGATTGTTGAAAAAATACGATGCGATGGTAGTATGTGGGCTAGCGATGTTTGTTAGTGGAATTATTATGTTGCCATGGTTCTTAACAATGGAACAACCACATTTATCATTATTCAATATAGTGTTAGTGATCTATATTGTGGTATTTGGAACGATGTTTGCCTATACCTTATTTTTACAAAGTATTCGTTATATAGCACCATCCGTTACCGGAATTTTAAGTGCTTTTGAACCACTGATTGCGACAATTTTAGCTGTTACTTTATTAGGAACTAAATTATCAACAGCCGCAATTATTGGATCATTATTGATTATTTTAACAACAGTTATTCAAGCCGTACCATTTAATGTAATATGGCGAAGATTTAAAAGAGCCAAATAAAATAACGGAAAATTAAAAATGTTGAATTTGAACATAGGACCAATTTTTGAATTTCTGCAAAAATAAGCTAAAATTTGTAGAAATTAGAAAATTGGTCCTATCTTAAAATCGTAAAAAACAAAAATAAAGTCTTGAATCTATCCTCGTTGATAAATTCAAGACTTATTTTTATTGATTTAATTCTTCAGTTAATGCAATAACTTTATCGACCGTATCGTTTAAGAACTTGATAGTATTATGCAAAGATTCTGCAGTAGTAACATCAACTCCAGCAACTTTAGCTGCATCCATTGGTGCCTTTTGATCACCTAGAGAGATATATTCTAACCAACGATCAACAGCAGGTTGACCTTCTTCTAAAACTTTTAGATAAGCTTGAGTAGCAATTGTTAAGCCAGCAGAATAAGTGTAAGAATATAATCCCATGTAGTAGTGGGATTGACGCATCCAAGTTAGACCAGCATTTTCGTCAATATCTACAGCATCGCCCCAGAAACGTTTTTGAACATCCATTTTAATTTGAGTAAGTTTATCACCATCAAAAGTTTGACCATTTTCAACTAAAGTATAAACTTCACGTTGAAAAGCTGCTTCCAATAAGTGGGTGATAAAGTTATGGAAGTAAGTATTTGTTAGCATCGTAGTATATGCGAAACGTTTCATGCGAGGATCATCACTCTTTTGTTCCAATGAATGAGTTAATAATAATTCATTAAAAGTAGAAGGAGACTCGATTAAGTATAATGATGGTTCACTTGTTAAGATTGAATTATTTTCGTTAATCTTAATAAAGTTACCAGCGTGTCCTAATTCATGAATTAAAGTATAGACATCAGGTAAAACGCCAGTCCAAGACATCAAGATGTAAGGATGAAGACCGTATGGAGTTGTTTCAAAGCCACCAGATTCTTTACCGGCATTGGCAGGGAAATCTACCCAGCGTTCAGGGAAAGCTTTCAAAATCGCATTTTTATAATCTTCACCAAGTACGGAAACAGCTTCGCTAATATAGCCAGTAGCAGATTCTAAATCAGCTTTAGGTGCGAATTCAGGATCCAAGTCGATTTGTAAATCTGAGTAAAGCATCTTGTCTAAGCCATGTTCTTTTTGTAAAAGTTTAACGTATTTTTGCATAACAGGACCAAGTTCGTCGATAATAACATCAATTTGTCGGTCAAATGTTTCACGTGAAACTTCTTGATCTGATAACAAGTAATCAAAAACAGAATCATAGCCACGTAAATCAGCAAGTTTCTTTTCCTTGCTTACTTGAGTGTAATAATTAGCGGCAACTGTATTTTTATGTTTGCACAAAGTATCAGAGAAAATTTGGTGTGCCTTATGACGCACTTCAGGATTTGGATGATATTGATAAGTATTTTCATAAAGTACAAATGACATAGGATAAGTCTTGCCATCAACTTCAAAATCTTCCATATCCCAATCAGCAGCACGAGCTGTAGTATAGATACGCTCAGACGAGTTAAGTGTAGGACTTAATGTCGCTAAAGTTTTCTCTACTTCTGGTGATAATTGATGTGGTTTTTCAACTTTCCAATGACGAACAACAGGAGCAAATTGAGGTTCAATTTCTGCAACTTGATCAAGTAAAGACACTGGATTAGTTAGAACTTCAGTCTTGAAAAATGACAAATCAGCTGTAATTGTAGCTTGTAAATTATCATTTTCAACTAGCATCTGATTGTATTCAGGATTTGTCATATCTGTAGTTTGAGGTAGGAAAGCATAGTGTTCAATCCAACTAAGCTTTTGATAGATAGTTTCTAAATCATGTAAAGCAGCAATAATAATTTTAGCCTCAGTTAATTTAGAACGATAGTTATTTTGAAATTGTGTAACTAATTCTCTAACTGCTACCATATCTGCTTTCCAAGCTTTTTTATCTGGATAAATAGCGGTTAAATCCCATGTTTCATTAACTGGAACTTCACTTCTTTTTGGTAAAGCCATAACATCACCTCTAATAATTAATTAATGACAGTATAGCCGAGATTTTTTAAGTAAGCAATTTAAAACCATTGACGAAATAAAAATTAGGTGCTAGAATTGCTTACAATTAGTTAATAGACTTACATAGATGATAGGAGGAACACCAAAATGCGTGAATTTAATTCAGTTGAATTAAATACATGTTGTTGTGAAGCGTGTCAATTGCGCTTCACGTTTTTGGTGTGCCAATAATCTGTTTTAACAAGTAATTAGATTATAACCATAACTTATACGTAGAATCGTAATTGACACTAATCCAGTAAATTTGGGTTGGTGTCTTTTTTTATTAACTAAAATTAATTTGGAAGTGATGATAATGATTGTAAAAAGTGTCTATGAGTTGATAGGACAGACGCCTTTAATAGAGTTAGATGTGCCAGTAGCTAAAGGAAGTAGGATTTTAGCTAAGTTAGAGTCTTTTAATCCTGGTGGTAGTGTTAAGGATAGATTGGGAATATCTTTGATTGAAGCAGCATTAAAGAGAGGCGATATTGATAAAGATACGACAATTATAGAACCCACAGCTGGTAATACTGGAATTGGCTTGGCTTTAGCAACTCAAAAGTATCATTTAAAGACAATTTTGGTAGTACCAGAGCATTTCTCAGCTGAAAAACAAACTTTAATGAGAGCGTTGGGTGCTGAAATTATTAATACTCCTAGAGCTGAAGGCATGCAGGGAGCTTTGAGAAAAAGTCGCGAATTAGCTAATCAGATCGCTAATAGTTATATACCTAATCAATTTGAAAATAGTGATAATCCTGATGCTTATACTAGAGGATTGGGACAAGAAATTATAGATGACTTACAAGCAATTAATTTGAAATTAGATGCTTTTGTGGCAGGTGCAGGAACAGGGGGAACCTTTGCTGGAACGGCCGAAACATTACAAGCAGAGTATCCAGAGTTAACTTCAGTAGTAGTTCAACCAGAGGGATCAATTTTGGATAATCAACCTGAACATCCTCATCGGACAGAAGGAATTGGCGTTGAGAAAGTTCCACCTTTTTTCAAAAAAGTAAAGGTTGATGAAGTTCAAACCATCAGTGATGATGAAGCTTTTAATTATGTTAAACAAATGGCACAAGATCAAGGCTTGTTTATTGGCTCTTCATCTGGTGCAGCATTAGCAGCAAGCATGCATATGGCAGAAAAATTGCCAGCAAATTCAACTATTGTGACAATTTTTCCAGATTCTAGTGAAAGATATTTAAGTGAAAATATATACGATTAATCGGAGGTAAAGATAATGAAATTTGAAACAAAATTAATTCATGGCGGACAAAGTGAAGATCAAGCAACAGGAGCAGTATCAATCCCTGTATATCGTTCATCAACATTCCATCAATATGAGTTGGGTGGTAATCCTAAGTGGGGAATACAGTCGTACAGGAAATCCTACACGTGCAGCCTTAGAAGCGTTGATTGCTGATTTAGAGGGTGGAGTAGCTGGATTTGCCTTTGCTTCAGGTTCAGCAGCAATTCATGCTACATTCTCTATGTATTCAGCTCATGATCATTTTATCGTAGGAAGTGACGTTTATGGTGGAACTTTCCGTTTGATAAATAAAGTGTTGAAACGATTTGGTTTAGAATTTACAGTTGTTGATATGCAAGATTTGGCAGCAATTGAAAATGCAATTCAAGATAACACAGTGGCAATCTACTTTGAAACACCAACTAATCCTTTGTTACAGATTGCAGATATTTCAGCTATTACAAAGATTGCTAAGAAACATAATTTAAAGACAATCGTTGATAATACTTTCGCAACTCCATACAACCAAAGACCACTTGAATTAGGTGCTGATATTGTAGTGCATTCGGCTACTAAATATTTAGGTGGACATAGCGATGTAGTAGCAGGTTTAGCAGTTACTAGCGACGAAGAAATCGCAGAAAAACTAGCATTTCTACAAAATTCAATCGGTAGTACATTAGGACCAGATGATAGCTGGTTGATCCAAAGAGGAATTAAGACATTAGGTGCTAGAATGAGAGTTCATCATGCTAATACTGAGGCTATAATTAAGTTTTTAGAAAATGATGGTCGCGTTGCAAGAATTCTTTATCCTGGTTTGCCTGACTTTCCTGGATATGAAGTTGCTAAGAGACAAATGGATCATTTTGGAGCGATGATTTCTTTTGAATTACAAGAAGGATTAGATACTAAAAAGTTTGTTGAAAGTTTGAAAGTAATTTCTCTTGCCGAAAGTTTAGGTGGAATTGAAAGTTTAATTGAAGTTCCATCAGTAATGACACATGGCTCAATTCCTAGAGAAATTCGTTTGGAAAATGGAATTAAAGATGAATTGATTCGTTTGTCAGTAGGAATTGAAGATGAAGAAGATTTGATTGATGATTTGAAACAAGCTTTGGATAAGATTGGATAATTATCAATTGAAATAGTAATGACAGAAGACATCTAAGTGTTGAAAGTATCACTTAGGTGTCTTTTTTAATTCTAATAATTTTATTTGACTAAAATTATAAAAAAATGTTAAATTAATTAAAAATATTCTTTTACATAGAAAAGAGGTCTTTATTATGACAACAAATTATATGAGTAACTATAGCTATGGCCCAGATTGTTTTAAAGAGATTCCAGAAGTTTTAGATAAATATAAAGTACATAAAATCGTTTTCATTGGTGGAGAAAAAGCATTAAAGAGTTCTCAAGAAGATGTGAAAAATGTTCTAGAAAGTAATGGATTCTATGTAACTGGAAGTTTTGTTTACGGAAAAAATGCAACTCAGTCTAATATAGATAAATTGGTAGAAAAATCTGAAGTTCAAGATGCAGATATAATTTTTGGTTTTGGTGGAGGTCGAGCATTAGACACTGTAAAGATGGTGGCAAAAGCTTTAGATAAGACTATTTTTACATTCCCAACAATCTGTTCAAATTGTTCAGCTGGGACTGCTATTGCTGTTTTGTATAAAGATGATGGTTCATTTGATAAGTATGGATATCCTGATGTTCCAGCACATGTTTTCATCAATACAAGTGTGATTGCTAAAGCACCGAAAGAATATTTCTGGGCAGGAGTAGGCGATGGTATTAGTAAGGCTCCTGAAGTAGAACATGCAGTAGCTGCAGCAGTTGAACGTGGTGTGGAATTGCCTCATACAGCAGTATTAGGTGCAGCAATTGCGGCTTCTTCTAAAGATGCTTTCTATAAGTATGGGGAACAAGGAATTAAAGATGTAGAGAATGGAACTGTAAGTAAGGCTATCGAAGAAGTAGCTCTGGATATTGTAGTTTCAACAGGTTATGCTTCGAACTTGGTAAATCAAGATGATTTTTACTATAATTCATGCCATGCTCATGCTTTCTACAATGCAACAACAGCGATTAAAAAGGAAAAAGAACCATTGCATGGACAAGTTGTTTCCTTTGGGGTAATGGTGCTACATGCTTATTTCAATGAGTTGGAGGAATTAAAGAAAGTAGCTGTTTTTAATAAAAAATTGGGATTGCCAGTAACATTGGAAGAAATAGGATTAAAGGTTAGCGATGCAGAAAAAATAACAGAACTTGCGATGCAAACTAATGAATATAAGCAGACCCCATTTGATAAGGAAAAATACATAGAAGCAATTAAATTGGCAGATAAGATGGGTAGTGAAAACGCCTAAC
>OGHZ01000852.1_pt1 | contig 16795 bp, 5 predicted proteins | sample 1571661 | NCBI WGS metagenome assembly OGHZ01 (sample SAMEA2582040, study PRJEB24529) | metagenome | biome: Human gut stool | place: China | collected 2011 | reverse complement strand
AGTGAAATTATTGTGAGAAATGAACTTATCTGTGTGTATTGTAAGCTAGAGGGAAGATTATGAATCGAATTTACAATGTTATTTGGAGTAAAACCAAAAAGTGTTATGTAGTTGTTTCGGAAATCGTAAAAAGCGGTGGTGGTAAGGTTAAATCCTTACATACTGGTAAAACATATGCCCGTGTGAGTACAGCTATGGCTGTAGCTGCATTGTTAGTGGGTGTGAATATTACATCTGTTAATGCAGCGGCAATTATTATTAATAATGTAAATAATTCTGGTTATGCGACAGGTCAAGCTGGTGGTGATAAATGGAGTTATTTATACAATTATAATAACCCTGGCAATAAAAATGCCTTAGATGGCACTGCTACTACTGGATATTATTCTGGCAGTGCATTAAATGGTATTTCCATTGGTCACAATACGAATATTCAAGAGTCTAGTGATCCTACGTATTATTCTGGTGTGGCTATTGGAGACTATGCACAAGCTACAGGTGGTTTATCTTTCTCCATTGGTAATTATGCACAGTCCACAAAACCATCTGCTATGGCTATTGGCACGTCTTCCTTATCTAGTGGATTTAACTCTCTAGCAATGATGCGCCAATCAGCAGCGACAGGTAATTTCTCTACAGCTATTGGCACAACTTCTTGGGCGAGTGGTACTGGTAGTTTTGCTTTGGGTTATTCTGCGCAATCGAAGGGGGATCAATCTATTGCCATCGGTGCAGCTGAGCCTATCACAGTACCAGGCAGTGGTAATGAACCTAGTGCAGCCTATAATGGTACTACTAATACTGTAACAGAAGGGGCTCGCTCTTTAGCCTTTGGTACAAAAGCACGTACTGAAGCTGCGGCAAGTGATTCCATGGCATTTGGTTCTAATGCTAAAACTAAAGCAGCTAATGCAGTAGCAATGGGTAATTCCTCTCGTGCTACCGCTACAGATGCATTTGCCTTTGGTAATAGGGCGTATGCTACAGGCGCTAATGCTATTGCTATGGGTAGATCAGCACAAGCTAAAGAGTTAAATACTATCGCTTTAGGTGGTCAAGCAAAGGCATTGGAAGCGAATGCTCTTGCCATAGGTGGTACAGCGGAAGCTAGTAAAGCGGGTACCATGGCTATTGGTACGGCTGCGAAAGCAAGTAGTAACAATGCTACAGCCATCGGTAATGGTGCTGAAGTTACTGGTGAAAACTCCATGGCATTAGGTGCGGGTGCGAAGATTTCTTCTAATAACTCCATCGCCCTTGGTGCAGGTACTGAATTCAATGGTCCATTGGTGAACACGTATGCAGCTTTCACCAACGAAATGAACCCTGCAGAAGCGGGTGTAGTAGCAGTTGGTAATACGGGGACGCCTCGTCGTATTGTTAACGTAGCAGGTGGTCAAAACGATAATGACGCTGCAACGATTAAACAATTGCGTTATGTAAATAACAACTTGGCTATGACCATTGCAGGCCCTACATATACTGGTTATGAAGCAAATGGCTCTACCTACAAAGCACCTGATTTCAATATCAAAAATAGCACATACCATACAGTAAAAGAAGCTGTAGAAGCGGCACAAACTAACTTCTTCAGCGCTAAAGGCACATCTGCTGATGCAAACTATGATAATAAAGGTGCTACAGGCACAAATGCGACAGCAGCAGGCGTACGTGCCTCTGCAGCAGGTAACTTTGGTACGGCACTTGGTGCGGATGCAACTGCAACAAGTGAAAAAGGTACTGCATTAGGTTATAAAGCGAAAGTAACAGAAGATGATGGCGTTGCGTTAGGTTCTAATTCCGTAGCAAATACGGCAGCTGGCGTAGCTGGTTACGATGTAAGTGCAGCGGATAACCGTGCGAATAGATACACTGATTTAACTGGCTCTGTGGCTACATCCACATTGGGCGCTGTATCTGTTGGTCAAAGCACTAGCGTTGGTACAGAAACACGTCAAATCACAAACCTTGCTGCTGGTAAAAAAGATACAGATGCAGTTAACGTGGCTCAATTGCGCAATGTAAACCTTAAAATTGCAGGCAATACGAACGACAATAACGGCAAAAATGATGTATTGTTAGATAAACAAACATTGACTGTAAAAGGCGATGGCACTTATGTAACAACTAAAGCTAATAACCAAACTATCGATGTAACGTTAACAAATGATACAAAGGATAAAATCGACAATGCAGCTAATAAAGATCTTTCCAACATCACAAATGTAGGTAAAAAGAATATCACTGCATTAGGCACAATCGTTGAGGCTGGTCATAATGTAACAATTCCAGCAGCTACTGTAGATACTACAACAGGTCAAAAAACATATACTATAAATGCTATGGATACAAAGGTTTCCTTAGGTACTAGCGGTTTGATGACCCTTACAGGCGGTACACCTGATGCAAACGGTGTTCGTAACTATACTGTTGATGTAGATCCTACTAAGGTTGCTAAAACAGACTTATCCAATATTAATAACGATGGTAAAACCGTTATCCGTGAAGAGGCTCAAAAGGCTGTAAAAGTTATTGCTGGTCAAAATACAACTGTTACAGAAGGTACAGATGGTACATATAAAACATATGCAGTCAATGTAGCATCAGCAGGAGACTACCGATTAGTAGAAAACAGTGCAGCTGCTGATAAAGCGTACACTGTAACTGGCAATAAAGTTGACTTAACAGTACAAGATGGTAGTACTCCAGCGAATACGAAGACTGTAACTATTAAAGACATCGCTTCTAAAACGGAATTGGATTCTACAAAATCTGATTTAACTACAAAAATCACCGATACAAAAACTGAGCTCATTAACAAAGGTTTGAAGTTTAACGCAGACAACAATGATGTTAAGACAAATAAACTTGGCTCTACCGTAACTGTATCTGGTGATGCGAATATTACAACAAAAATCACACAAACTGGTGATGACTCCACAATTGCAGTGGCTTTGAATAAAGACCTCAATGTTAAAACAGTGACTGCTACGGATACTGTGAAAGCTGGTACTACAACAGCGGGTAGCCAAACTGCGACAGATAACAAAGGTGGCACTCAAACTGGCAACTTTGTAACTGGTTTAGACAACACGGCCTGGAATATGGCTGATCCTGTATTCGTATCTGGTCGTGCTGCTACAGAAGATCAACTTAAAAAAGTAAGTGATGCTGTAAGAGCGGCAAATGCTGGCTCTAGTGATTATCGCTTGATTGAAAACGATGCAGCTACTGATAAAGCGTATACTGTAACTGGCAATAAAGTAGACTTGAAGGTAAAAGACGATAAATCTGGTACTACTAATACTGTAACTATTAAAGATATTGCGTCTAAAACTGAGTTCGATAAATTAAACGATCGCGCTGTTAAATATGATGTAGATGGTTCTGGGAATGTAGATAAATCCAAGGTGATATACGAAGGCCCTACATATAATAGTACTAATAAATCTGGTGGTACTCACGTAACTAACGTGGCGTATGCAACAGGTAATGATGGTAGCGAAGCAGTTAACGTAGATTACTTAACTGACAAAATCAAAGATAGCTCCGATGCGTTGATTAACAAAGGTTTGAAATTCGATGCTAACGTAGGTGGTGCTCAAACTAATAAACTTGGTTCCACTGTGACAGTACAAGGCGAAGGTGCAGAAGCTGATGCTAACTACAGCGGTAAAAACATCAAAACATTCATCAAACAAGATACAGCTGGTAACACAACAATAGACGTTAAGATGAACAAAAATCTTGAAGTTGAAACTGTAACGGCTACTGGTGCAAATGGTAAAGATGGCAAAATCGGCATCAATGGTAAAGATGGTGTAACAACGAACCTTTCCATTACACGTGACGGTAAACCTGGTGTAGACGGCGCGGTTGGCACAACTACAACTCGTATCGTTTACGAAAAACCAGATGGTACTACAGAAGAGGTTGCTACACTAAATGATGGACTTAGATTCAAAGGCGACATGGGTGCTACTTCTAATGTAAAACTCAATAAACAAGTGGATGTAACTGGTGGCGTTACAAATGCAGCTGACCTTGCAACAGGTAACAATATCGGTGTTACATCTGCAGCAGTTGATGCTAATGGCAATGCTAAACTTCAATTGCAACTCGCTAAAGATATTACAGGCCTTAAATCTGTAACGGCTACAGATACTGTGAAAGCTGGCACAGCTACAGTGGGTAACCAAACTGCTACAGATAACAAAGGTGGCACTCAAACTGGTAACTTTGTAACAGGTCTAGATAATACAAATTGGAACATGGCTGATCCTGTCTTCGTATCTGGCCGTGCGGCAACAGAAGACCAATTGAAAACTGTTAGTGATGCGGTGAAAGCAGCGAGCGCAAGTTCATCTGATTATCGATTGATTGAAAATGATGCAGCTACTGATAAAGCGTACACTGTAACTAGCAATAAAGTAGACTTGAAAGTAAAAGATGATAAATCTGGTACTACAAATACTGTAACTATCAAAGATATTGCATCCAAAACTGAATTAGATAAATTAGATGACCGTGCCGTTAAGTATGATTTGGACCCTGCTACAAACGCAGCAGATAAATCTAAAGTGACTTATGAAGGTCCTACGTACAACAGTACTAATAAAACTGGTGGTACTCACGTATCTAACGTAGCATACGCAACAGGTAACGACGGTAGTGAAGCAGTTAACGTAGACTACTTAACTGATAAAATTAAAGACAGCTCCGATGCGTTGATCAACAAAGGTTTGAAATTCAATGCTAACGTAGGTGGTGCTAAGACTAACAAATTAGGGTCCACAATCACTGTTCAAGGTGAAGGTACAGAAGCTGATGCTAACTATAGTGGCGAAAACATTAAGACTTTCATCAAGCAAGATACTACAAATGGAAACACAACAATTGATGTTAAATTGAATAAGAATCTCGTAGCTGACTCCATTAAGGTTAATAAAGACGGCAAAAATGGTAAGGATGGTGTATCCATTACAGGTCCTACAGGTGTGGCTGGTCAAGACGGCAATAATGGTAAGGTAGGTATTACAGGTGCTGACGGTAAAGATGCAGTTTCTATCTCCGGTAAAGACGGCGTAGGTCACATCGGCTTAACGGGCCCTGCTGGTACAAACGGCAAGGACGGCACAAATGGTATCGACATGTCCATTAAAAATGGTTATGACGATGCTGCTAAAGGTGTTAAGGGCGAAAAAGGTGTAGACGGTGTTGATGGTATTACACGCATTGTGTACACAGATAATACTGGTGAACACCAAGTTGCCACAATGGATGACGGCATGTTATACGGTGGTGACACTGGTGTTGTTATCAAGAAAAAGCTTAACAACCAAGTAAATGTTAAGGGTGGTATTACAGATCCAGCCAAATTTACAGCTGACGATAACATCGGTGTTGTATCTGATGGAACAGATACGTTGAAAGTTCGTTTGGCAAAAGATCTTAAAGGTCTTAACACAGTAACTGCTACTGAAACAGTTAAGGCTGGCGATGTTGTGATGGGTAAACAATCTGATGGCACACCTGCAGCTAATACTGGCAACTATGTAACAGGCCTAGATAATAAAGATTGGGACGTTACAAATCCAACTGCTGTTAGTGGCCGTGCAGCCACTGAAGATCAGTTGAAAAAAGTGACAGAGGCTATCAATAATCAAAGCGCTAATGTTACAGATTACCGTTTGATTAAAAACCAAGCAGCTGGTTCTAATGGTGATTACACAGTAGACAACAACGGCGATGTAGCGTTGACTGTACAAGATAAAAACCATACAGACCAAACTGAAACAGTAACAATCAAGGACGTAGCTTCTAAATCTAACTTAGATAAATTAGATGATCGTGCCGTTAAGTATGATTTGGACCCTGCTACAAACACAGCAGATAAATCCAAGGTGACATACGAAGGTCCTGCGTACAATAGCAATAATAAATCTGGTGGTACGCACGTAACTAATGTGGCGTACGCTACAGGTAACGACGGTAGCGAAGCGGTTAACGTAGACTACTTAACTGACAAAATTAAAGACAGCTCCGATGCGTTGATCAATAAAGGTTTGAAGTTCAATGCTAACGTAGGTGGTGTTCAAACTAATAAATTAGGCTCCACTATCACTGTTCAAGGTGAAGGTACAGAAGCAGATGCTAACTATAGTGGCGAAAACATTAAAACTTTCATCAAGCAAGATACTGCAACTGGCAACACAACAATTGATATTAAGTTGAACAAAAACCTCGTTGCTGATTCCATCAAAGTTAACAAAGATGGCAGAGATGGCAAAGATGGCGTATCCATTACTGGCCCTACTGGCGTAGCTGGTCAAGACGGCAACAATGGTAAGGTAGGTATCACAGGTGCAGACGGCAAAGACGCAGTTTCCATCTCCGGTAAAGACGGCGTAGGTCACATCGGCTTAACAGGCCCTGCTGGTACAAACGGCAAGGACGGTTCCAACGGTATCGATATGTCTGTTAAGAATGGCTATGACGATGCTGCTAAAGGTGTAAAAGGTGAAAAAGGTGTAGACGGTGTAGACGGAATCACACGTATCGTGTATACTGATAAGACTGGTGAGCACCAAGTAGCCACTATGGACGACGGCATGTTGTACGGTGGCGACAGTGGCACTGTAATCAAGAAAAAACTTAACAACCAAGTAAATGTTAAGGGTGGTATTACAGACGCAGCGAAACTTTCCAATGACGATAATATTGGGGTAGTAGCTGATGGCACTGATACATTGATGCTTCGTCTTGCGAAAGACCTTAAAGGCCTAAATTCTGCTACTTTCAATAATGGTACAGATGGCAACACTGTTGTAAACGGTGGTGGTCTCACTATTAATGATGCAGCAGGTCATCCGTTGACGACCGTAAATAAAGACGGCGTTACAATTACTGATGGTCCATCTATGACTAAGGACGGTATCGACGCAGGTGATAAGAAAATCACTAACGTAGCTGACGGCACAATCGGTGCAGGCAGTAAAGATGCTGTTAACGGCGGTCAATTACATACAGCGGTAGAAGAAATCAAGACTAAGGGCTTCGGTTTAACTGCTGAAGATGGCGCTTCTGTTAAGAAACCTCTTGGTGATACTGTAACTGTGAAAGGTGACGGTACGAACATTACTACATCTGTAGATAATGGTGCTGTGAAAGTAGCATTGGCTAGAGATCTTAATGTAGATACTGTTACAGCAAACACAGTAACAACAGGCGACACTAAGATGGATACAAATGGCGTAACTATTAAAGACGGCGCCAATGAAGCGACTAAGTTGACTAAAGATGGCTTGCAAATCAACGATGGTGGTAACAAAGCGGTTACTATCGATAAAGATGGTTTGACTATCGAAAACGGTCCTAAGGTAACAAAAGACGGCATTAATGCTGGTGATAAGAAAATCACTAATGTAGAAGATGGTAGAATTGCTGCCGGCAGCAAAGATGCTGTAAATGGCGGTCAATTGCATACTGCAATGGAAGACATCAAGGCACAAGGCTTCGGTCTTAAAGCAGAGGATGGTCAATCTGTGAAGAAACCTCTTGGTGAAGTAATCGACCTCAAAGGCGACGGCAACATCAAGACTTCCGTAGATGGCACTGCGATTAAGATGTCCTTGAATGATACAATTACACTTGGCACAGATCCAGCAAAACAAGTTAAAGTTGACGGATCTACTGGTACGATTACTGCGGGTAATGGCGCTAACCAAGTTACAATCGATGGCAGCACAGGTTCTGTTACAGCAGGTAACACTGTGAAAGCTGGCGATGTAATCATGGGTAACCAAAGCTCAGGTGGTCAAAACGGTAACTTTGTGACTGGTTTGGACAATAAAACATGGAATCCTAACAACCCTGTAGCTGTTACAGGTCGCGCGGCAACAGAAGATCAATTAAAAGCTGTTAACGACGACTTTAACGAAAAAGCTAAAAATGGTCGTGTATTCCAAGGTGACCAAGCTGGTAACGATGGTAAAGTTGTTCGCGGTTTAGGCGATACAATGAACCTAAAAGGTGGTGCTGATGTAAATCGTTTGAGTGACAACAACCTAGCTGTTGTGAAGAACGCTGCAGGCGATGGCTATGATATCAAGTTGGCTAAGGACCTCAACCTAAAAGACGGTTCTACTACGTATACAAAAACTGTACCAGGAACTAATACTACAATTCCTTATACAGTAGATACAAAAGTAGATGGTGGTGGTATCACAATTACTCCATCTATCAACGGTCAACCTGTACCAGGTCACACTGTAAGTCTTACAGAGAATGGCTTAAATAATGGTAATAATACTATTACTAATGTAGCGCCAGGCATCAATGGCACTGATGCGGTTAACGTTAACCAATTGCGCAATGCTATGCATAGTGTAGATGGTAAAATCGCTGATGTTGGTGCAGCTAGCGCAGCCATGGCAGGTCTTAAACCATTACAATATGATCCATTAGAACCTACACAAGTGTTGGCGGCTGTTGGCAACTATAAAGGTAGTACTGCTGCTGCTATTGGTATCGCTCACTATACAAATGAATCTACAATGCTTCATATGGGTGTTTCCTTAGGTGGTCATGATAATATGGTTAACGCTGGTGTATCTTATAAATTCGGTACATCTGACGCTAAAAAAGCAATTCCAGCACGTTACAAAGCAGGCCCAATCAGCTCTGCCTATGTAATGCAAGATGAAGTGACTGCATTGAAAGCTGAGAACTTACGCATGAAACAACGCGATGAGGAATTATCTGCTAAGTACGAACAAGTACAACGAGATAATGAAGAGATGAAAGCTCAAATTGCAATGCTTATGAAACAAGCTGGGTTAACCAAATAATCATTCACTTGAGAGTGTATTGAGTATTTAAAACATAGGAAAGCCGCCCTGGGGAGGGCGGCTTCCAATGAGGGGACTTATGAAACTAATTAAATTATTACCAATTATGGCAATTGCTTCTGTATGTGTTGCTGGCCAAGTACATGCGGCACAAGATCCTTTGATGATGCCTGAACAACCTGCGGCTCCTTTGACTGCAGAACAACAAGAAATCTCTCTTGCTGTTCCTAGTGAAGAGGTAAAAGCTGTAGTATCTGAATTTGCAGCATTCCAATTGGGAATGAGCAATGCTTTAATCAAAGACGACAATCGCGTAATGTCTGGTCAACAACGTTATACTAATAACGTGTTGTACTACATGAATGTTCGTCGTGACTGGTACATTACAAGCCATCGCTATAAAAAAGATAGCTATGCTCGCGTAGCATTAGATCGCTTGTACTTAGATTACAAAGAATTCTTCACAAACCACACAACTGTGTCTGACATGAATCAAGCTGAATATGAAAACCAAATTTTGGCAATTCTTGAAAAGAATACAGCTAACATGTCTAATGATGAATTGCGTTTCTACATGAACGAAATGGTAATCTACAGCTTGAAAGAAGCTATGCGTGACGGTAATAACCGCGTTAAACGCATCCGCTAATCGGTATAATTATAAATTTATACTTATGAAAGAGGTAACGGTAAAAGCCGTTGCCTCTTTTAGTTTTTATGGTTACTTTATTTCTAGTAAACGTGAGGTAAATCACATAATAGTACTGTTAATAATACTATACTAGTTCCATGACCTTATAGCTGTTTATATATAGGTAAGCCCTTACATACTATACATAAATTTACATAATAGTATTCAAGTATATGCAATTACTCCTAGTTACAAAGCAATTACAATCCTTTTGGATACTATGTTCTCTCTCGCAAGCTATAGGTCGTACTAAAACAAATGGCCCCCGTAGGATTCATTCCTGCGGGGGCTTGTTTGTTAATTGTATTGGTTAATCTGCCCCTTTATGAATTATTATTTATGTTATTTACATATTTTTTCGATAGCAGTATAATTTAATCGTAGTAATCATGAGGGTATAATGAAGGGGAAGTGTTTTGTAGTATAACAAGGGAGGCGTATGATTATGAATCACGCAAAGAAACTACAATTATTAGCAGTACTCGGAGTTTTAACCATATCTTCTGCTAGCTTGGTACAAGCTGCAGATATTCCTGTTGTGTCCTCTGGTGGTGCCACTTATAACATTGGTCTACAAGGCTGGTCATCTTTCACCAACTCAGACAATGTACATCTCGGTGGTCAAACTGGGGCGGCTAACAGCGATCCCTATGCCCATGCAGGGGATCCAAATGCAAAGGGTAATAATATTGCCATCGGTCGTCTTGCCTTGAATGGTTCTCAAGGTGGTGGTAACGTAGCGCTTAGTTCTAAGACATTTGTAGGCGGTAAAGGTGATTATAACTTCTTAGGTAACTTTGCAGCAGGTTATAATTCAACCATTTCCGATACAATTGCTATAGGCTACTTTACAGGTTCCTACTCTCAAGGTAATAAAAACGTATGGCTCGGCGCTTCTCAAGCTGCCGCTAGCAAGGGGAATAACACTGTATTAATCGGTTCTAACTCTACTGTAAATGGTAATTTTAACTATGGCATGGGTCATGGTGTTATCTTTAAAGGCGATAAGAACTCCGCTATTGGCGCATATAACAAAATTGAAGGTAACCAATCAGGCGCCTTTGGTGTAGGTACGTATAATGTGGATACTGTTAAGGGCGATAATTCCTACAGTGTTGGTAACAAGAACCAAGTGAGTGCTAATAATACATTCGTAGTTGGTAATAATGTGAAAACATCTCTAGACAATGCAGTTGTATTAGGTAATAATTCTACTGCTGAAAGTAGTGATGTAGTGAGCACTCCTAGTTATACCTACAATAATGGTGTTACTGAAAGCTTCGCCGGTACTGCTCCTGTGTCTACTGTATCTGTTGGTGCGGCAGGTCAAGAACGCACTATTACTCATGTTGCAGCAGGTCGTATTACAGCGGATTCTACAGATGCGGTTAACGGCTCCCAATTATATGGTACAAACCAACAAATTGATGTATTGCATCGCGATGTACGCCACGTGGAAAAAGAATCCAACCGCGGTGATGCTCGTGCCGCAGCACTAGCTGCATTACATCCACTACAATTTGATCCTGACCACAAGGTTCAAGTTATGGGGGGCTATGGTCACTACAAGGGCGAAAATGCATTGGCTCTTGGCGTAGGTTACTATCCGAAAGAAAACCTACTCCTTACAGCAGGTACAACTGTAAGTGGTGATTTGATGGCTAATGTAGGCGTATCCTATAAATTCGGTGAAAATAAAACATTGCCTAAGATTTCCCCTGCATCCTATAACGCATTGGAACAACGGGTAGATACATTAGAAGCACAAAATAAAAAACTACAAGAAACAGTAGATATGCTTGTGCAAAAACTTAATGAAAAATAGAATTTAATATTGATAGAGGTTATAAAAATGAGGTAATAACAGTGTTATTACCTCATTTTCATATACCTATATATAACATTAAAGTAATATGGTTTAGTGACCGCTAATCTTGACATAAATGTACATTATTCGATACACTAATATATATTTCATTTATTGTTCATGAATTTTAAATGTAGAGAGTAATGAAACGTATTGTGTGTATCGCCTTGAGCGCCCTATTGTGTTGTGTGGGTACAGCTGAGGCAGAAAAACAACAATTACATAATGATAAGGGCGTAGTGTCTGCAAAAACTGATGCTCAAACAGAGCGCATGAAGGCCGCATCAGAGGGCTTTCACATTACGCCTGCTGCTACACCAGACCATGTGATTGGCCAAGGTGGGCCGCTCATCATGGATCGGCAAGATACTAAGACCGTGCAGTATAGCAATGTGGATGCAGTGAATCGCGCCATTAATGTGGTGGCTATGTCCAATGTATCTAATGCTATGTATGGTGCCAAAGGTAAGCCGTGGATGCGACGCACTACGCTGAGTTTTCAGTTCCAAGAAGGGTGGAAGCCGTTGTATTCTGCGGAGACTATTCAGCCTCTAGGTCATTACGATAATACCTCTCGTGATGTGTGGTTTACGCAGCAGCGCATTTCTCGTGCCTCTGATACGGGTACTACCCTTAATGTAGGTGTTGGGTACCGTCGTATTTCCAAGGACGACCGTCGTCTCTATGGGGCTCATCTATTCTATGACCATCGTTTCTTGAATCGTCACGATCGGCTCAGTGCTGGTCTTGAATATATGTCTGGTGAAAGCGAGTTTCGTTTTAACTGGTATGGTTCTGCTTCCGATGAGCGTGTTTTGGATGCGAACCTGCATACCTTAGAGCGAGTATCTAATGGTTATACCTTAGAATATGGTAAAACCTTTAAAAATGCGCGCTGGGCTAGAGTCTATGTTGAAGGCTATCACTGGAACCAGGATAGACAAGCTGATAAGAATGGTTTGCGCATAGGCTCTGAGATGCAACTTACGCCGCGTGTATCTGTAGATATGGGATACAATAAACCGGAACATAGCTCTGGCGGTGCATATGGTAAAATTACGTTCCGTTTAGCGGGAGCTCCGATGGCTTGGTATGGTGGCAAGCATCGTTTAGAACAATCTGCAACGGTTCGCGATAAAATGCTCAACCTCGTAAGACGAACTAATACGGTTTTTGTTGAACAATAATTTTGATAACTGAATAGACAAATTGAATGGTCATGCCATTTCCTGCATTCATTTTATTTTAATGAAAATTAAATGAAAAATAACCTACTATTGTTCCTATATAAGTGATATACTCTAGGTAAGGGAAACGTTAGTGTTCATATCAATTGTTCTTTAAGATAATGGCTTTTTATAAAAGCCATTATCTTATTATTTGATGCCGTGTGATCGCCCGTTCATCTTAGTTACTCTCCAACTATTTGATAATCTTTGTGTTGTGTTTACTTCAAAATCTCTCTCTTAATAACAAACCTATATCATACGGCACCGGTAAGGGGTTCGCCTTCCTCTTACCAAAAAAGGGTAGTTAATTCTCATCGATTAACTACCCTTTTTTATATTCTCTTAATAGATATATAAATTACTGTTTACAAAATTCGTATACGTGCTACAATATTCATATAAGACTCATGAATAAAAAGTGAATTTTAATGCAAAGAGAGAATGATAGGTTTTGTAGTTTGTAAATGGAGGTTCTAAATTATGAACAAACGGAAACGTTTATTAACTTTGTTAATCAACGGTGTATTATTATCTAGTTTATGTGTTGTAGCGAGTGCAACCGATACGGCAACGGGCACTGGTGCTGGCGTAGCATACGGCACAGGCAGTACTGCAACAAAAGCGGAAAACGTAGCGATTGGTAAGGATGCTAAGATTGCATATAGCGGTGGTGTTGGACAACCTTCCACCGGTGATATTGTAATTGGTGGTGGAGCTCATACTAACAACTATATTGATCAAGGTGGTGGCATTGCTATTGGTGCTAATTCTTTTGTTGAGAATATGGTTGGTAGCCTTGAAAGAGCTTTCGACTTTAAACAGGCTGGATATAATAGTTTATTTGGATTCCCATATGGTTTACCACAAGACCCCACTAAAATGGTAACTGGTGTTGCGATTGGTCAAAATACATATGCTCGTTCTGGCAGTGTTATGCTAGGGACACACAACTATAAGGGAAAATTAGGCGATGTAGATGTGGATAGTGCTCATACAAAAGATAATAATGGCCATTTATTTTCTACAACAGTAGGTGCTAATAGTTATTCTAATGGCTTATTCTCTTCTGTAGTAGGTTCATATTCTATCGCCTCCTCTAAATATTCTGCATCATCTGGAAATGAGACTAAGAATTTCGGCTCTACAATCACTGGTGCGTTAAATAGCATTGAGTCTGCAAGTTCTAGTTCTAGATATGCTGGTATTGCTAATAGTATTGTAGGTGTAGCAAATAGAACTAATAACTCTAATGGCTCTTTAGTATTCGGTGCAGGTAATGAAATTACAAACTCTATCACTAGCATTTCTGGTGCACCAACTAGTGGTGGCGACAATCCTAATGAATTGCGCAATAGCGTAAAGAATGCTGTCAAAGTTGCTAAAGGTGGCGGTGCTACAATGGCTTTCGGTGGCGGCAACAAGGCTGACTACACATTGCGCACATCTATGATTGGTGTTAATAATACTGTTACAGGTGCGAATGGTGCTGAAAGCGCAGATAACTTTGTAGTAGGCGTTGGTAATACTGGTACGAATGTACAACATATGACGGCTATTGGTTCTAAGAATACTGTATCTGATGCTAATAATACAGTTATCGTTGGTGACAACCGCAAGGTAACAGGTGCTAATAATTCTGTTATTATTGGTTCTAGCGATGCAGAAACTACTACAACTGTAAACGATGCAGTAGCTATTGGTCATAACACTGAAGTATCTGCTGAAGGCGGTGTAGCTCTTGGTAGTAAATCCAAAGCGACTGTAGCAGCTGGTGCAGCTGGTTATGATATTAGCACAAAAGCGGCATCTACTGATACAAGCTCCACATGGAAAGCGACAGCATCTGCTGTATCCGTTGGCGATGTAGCTAATGATGTAACACGTCAAATCACATCTGTTGCAGCTGGTACAAACGATACTGATGCAGTAAACGTAGCACAACTTAAAAAGGTAGAAACTAAAATCTCTACTGTTGAGGCAGATGCTAAAAAGCATACTACTGTTGTAGCAGGCGATAATACAACTGTAACACCTGGTACAAATGCTAATGGTGGTGCTGAATACAAAGTAGCTGTTAATAAAGACTTAGTAGAAATGAGCTCTGCTAACTTCGGCAAAGCAACTGACGACGTTCGTGCTCGTATCGATAAAGATAGTGCTCGATTCTTCAACGGCAGCGAAAATATCGGTATTACACCTACTGATGGTATCAAAATCGAAAACACAGATACCTTAGAACAAGCAAAATTTGATAAAACCGGTATGTATGCTAGTGAAGGTAATACAACTGTTTACTACACTACAAATGCTATCAGTGCTGGTAATCAAATCATTAAGAATGTGAAAGCTGGTGTAGCAGATACTGATGCAGTTAATGTATCTCAACTTAAACGCGTACAAGATCAAATCGCAGCATCTACTAGTGTTACAACTGTAACAGCTGGTGACCACATTAAGGTAACACCAACTGTAAATGGTAATACTCACGACTATAAAGTATCTCTTGCTGATGATATTGCTGACCAAATTACAAATAACACAACAAATATCAACAAAAATACAAATGATATCAAAAATATCAAAGGTGATTTATCTAAAATCGATAAACGTGTTGATAAATCTGTAGCAGGTGCAGCAGCGTTGGCAGCATTGCATCCACTTGATTTCGATCCAGATGCTAAATGGGACTTTGCTGCAGGCTATGGCCATTACCGCAGTGGTAATGCTGCCGCATTAGGTGCTTTCTATCGTCCTAATGAAGACGTACAACTTAGCGTAGGTTCTACTGTAGGCAGTGATGAAACAGTATTTAATGCTGGTTTATCTGTGAAAGTAGGCGCTCATAGCAATGTATCTCGTTCTCGTGTAGCGATTGGTAAAGAAGTATTAGCTCTTAAGAAAACAGTAGCTGAACAAAATGCTCAAATTCAAAAATTGACTACATTGTTGAATGGTGTTGCTGGTACTAAGATGAAAGCCGATCACACAACATTGTTCCCAGATATCCCTACAAACCATTGGGCATATGAAGCTGTAAGCGATTTATCTCGCCGTGGTTTAGTTGAAGGCTATCCAGATGGCACATTCGGTGGTGACCGTATGTTAACACGTTATGAATTTGCTCAAATCGTATACCGTGCTATTCAAGACGGCGTAACAGTTAATGATCGCCTTGTAACAGAATTCAGCCCTGAAATGGCATTGTTCCGTGTTGACACTGTAGCTAAAAATGCTAAAGGTGAACCAACAATCGAACGCGTTCGTGTTAACAAAAAATAAGGATACTATTAGTTTATAGTGTTCACACAACTTAATAAGTAGCTACTATGCATACCTCAACTCCACCCCGAGGTCGCATAGTAGTGAATATAAAGGGGCTGTAACAGAATGCGGTTTTACCGCATTCTAGTTGCAGTCCCTTTAAAATATAAGAAATACCAAGAAAATTAGATTTGTAAAATCCTATGTTTTCTTGGTATTTTTTGTTTTTAGGCGCACCTAAATAGACCTTTAGGCCTATTTAAAAATTTCTTAGTTTAAGCAGTTTCTTTTGCAGTAAATAATGTTGTGTTAACGCGTCCTGCTTGTATTCTGTTATGTAATTTTTCAATATTGAATCCCATAGCCAGTAGATATAACATCTTATGCACTTTTCCACTGCCACGGTGTAAAAATCGTCTAAACCCAAGATCTTGTTTTAACACACCAAATGCGCCTTCAACTTGAATGGAACGGTTAATTCGTAATTGAATGCCTGTATCACTAAGCAGTCTGTCTTGGTTTTCTGCCAATACAGCATCATATGCAGGTGTAATTTCAATTCGTTTTACTGGATTTACTGTTGTTGGTTTCATATACCGTTGGCATTCCTTCTTGTATCCACATCGGTTACAAGATTCGCAGACATATACCTTTCGCTCAGATATAAATCCGGTTTTGTTTTTAGCATTACGAGTTAAAGCATATTTTAATTTACGGCCTTTTGCACATATAAATGCATCTTCTTCTGGTATATATTCCATATTACGAGCTTTACTAATATCTTTAGCCCAAGCTCTAGTTTTTGCCTTTTCATAATATTGTGGTTTTATACAAGATAGGTACTGGTTGTTTTTTAACCAAGTTAAGTTCTCATGGCTATCATAACCAGCATCAGCTA
>OGHZ01000849.1_pt1 | contig 16886 bp, 14 predicted proteins | sample 1571661 | NCBI WGS metagenome assembly OGHZ01 (sample SAMEA2582040, study PRJEB24529) | metagenome | biome: Human gut stool | place: China | collected 2011 | reverse complement strand
GACTCGCTAAATTATATGCATAAAAACGAAAGCCCTCAGATTCTTACGTTGATCCAGCATAGCCAAAAGAAAATATAGCAGAACTGTAAAATATAAAAGAGGTTGTGCCAACGTTTTGACACAACCTCGTTTCTCGGTGTCAAACGTATGGTTTCTTTTAAAGAAAAATGCAAACATATAAGAACTTAATTATCAATACACTACATTTTTCGTTATTTTTAATTGAGGAAGAAATTGATATTTCTATGCATACTTATAAAAGATTACAGTCCGATCACTTGAAATCATCTAATACATCTTTCAGTTCTTCCACTGTCAACTCCCCAACTTGTCTCCAGAGTTCATTTCTCTTATGTAATAAAAGAAAAGCCGGAATAGTATCTATGTTATGCGCATCGGCTATTGCCTTATCTTCTCCAACATTTACTCGTACTAATTCGATTGTCCTCTTCTCATAAGTACGGAGTACCGGCCCTATCCATTCGTAATGAGGCGACCAGTCCGCATAAAATACAACCAATACCAAATGATTGGTTCGTACTGCTGTTTCTAATTGTTTCTCTATATTCATATCTCTACATTTTTATATTAATATAGTGCTAGAACAATGAATACGGGAAAAGGTTCTTCAGAGTATCCGGCAAGCAATATGATAGTGAAATAAAGCTATCCGCTTTCATTTCGTCAAAACAAGAAGGAGTTTTTTCCTATTCTTATGACTAAATTTAAAGATTATCAAGGCTAATTATTCTTTATATATTATGAAAGTATATGCAAAACAATTCACCTAAATAACAGTTTATCAATATACACATATATATAATTTCAGATTATAACCAAACATAGCTATATACGAAACAATTGAAAGTTTACATAAAATAAATAGAGATTAGATATATATTTCAATAAAACATAAAGCAAAAAGTCATACCTTTGCGTTGTAATAAAACAAAAGGATACAACAACCAGCAAATACAAGTCAAAATGACAAAAAAGATTAAGTTCACTAAAATGCATGGAGCAGGAAATGACTACATATATGTAGACACTACCAACTATCCGATAGCAGCTCCTGAAAAGAAAGCAATCGAATGGAGCAAGTTCCATACAGGAATTGGGAGTGACGGACTTATATTGATCGGAAACTCTGATAAGGCTGATTTCAGTATGCGTATTTTCAATGCAGACGGTTCGGAAGCGATGATGTGTGGTAATGGAAGCCGTTGTGTAGGCAAATATGTATATGAATATGGCTTGACTGATAAAACAGAAATCACTCTGGACACACTGTCGGGAATTAAAATTCTGAAACTTCATGTAGAAGGAAAAACAGTTACAGCAGTCACAGTAGATATGGGCAGTCCATTAGAAACAGGAGAAGTTCATTTTGAGGACAAATATCCTTTCCGATCAACCAGAGTATCAATGGGAAATCCTCATCTGGTTACTTTCGTGGATGATATTACCCAGATTAATTTGCCGGAAATCGGCCCTGAATTGGAGAATCATCATCTTTTCCCCGACAGAACCAATGTAGAGTTTGCACAAATTGTCTGCAAAGATACTATACGGATGAGAGTATGGGAAAGAGGTTCGGAAATTACTCAAGCCTGTGGGACAGGTGCTTGTGCTACCGCAGTAGCAGCCTTCATCAACGAGCTTACAGGAAGAAAAAGCGATATAATAATGGACGGTGGTACAGTCACCATTGAATGGGATGAAGCCTCGGGCCATATATTAATGACGGGACCGGCAACTAAAGTTTTTGACGGAGAAATTGAAGAAATCGAGGGTTGAGGGGTTGAAAATGAAGAATTAATAATAATAATTGATAGAAACTTAAAACAATAACCACATGGCATTAGTAAACGAACACTTTTTAAAATTACCGGGAAGCTATTTATTCTCGGATATAGCAAAAAAGATAAATACTTTTAGGATAACGCATCCCAAGCAGGACATCATCCGGCTAGGTATCGGCGATGTTACTCAGCCACTTCCCAAGGCTTGTATCGAAGCAATGCACAAAGCAGTAGAAGAACTAGCCGATAAGGATACATTCCGCGGATATGGTCCTGAACAGGGATATGATTTTCTAATTGAAGCAATTATAAAAAATGACTTTGCTCCGCGCGGTATTCATTTCTCCGCTTCAGAGATATTCATCAGCGACGGAGCAAAAAGCGATACTGGAAATATCGGAGATATTCTCCGTCATGACAACAGTGTCGGCGTCACAGACCCTATTTATCCGGTTTATATAGACAGTAACGTCATGTGCGGACGTGCCGGAGTATTAGAGGAAGAAACAGGTAAGTGGAGTAATGTAACTTATATGCCTTGCACAAGTGAAAATAACTTCATACCCGAAATTCCGGACAAACGGATAGATATTGTCTATCTCTGCTATCCGAATAACCCGACTGGCACTACACTGACAAAACCGGAATTGAAGAAATGGGTAGATTACGCTTTGGCAAATGACACGTTGCTCCTATTCGACGCTGCTTATGAGGCATATATTCAGGATGCGGATGTCCCCCACTCTATTTATGAAATCAAGGGAGCCAAGAAGTGCGCCATTGAGTTCCGTAGTTTTTCGAAGACGGCAGGATTCACCGGAGTGCGTTGCGGATACACTGTAGTCCCCAAAGAACTTACCGCCGCAACACTCGAAGGAGACAGAATCCCACTCAACAGACTGTGGAACCGCCGCCAATGTACTAAGTTCAACGGCACTTCCTATATCACTCAACGGGCGGCAGAAGCAGTTTACAGCGCAGAAGGAAAGGAACAGATTAAAGAAACAATTAACTATTATATGACCAATGCAGGAATCATGAAGGAAGGACTGGAAGCTAGCGGATTGAAAGTTTACGGAGGAGTCAACGCTCCCTATTTATGGGTGAAAACCCCGAATGGCCTTTCTTCATGGCGGTTCTTTGAGCAGATGTTGTATGAGGCCAACGTAGTCGGAACTCCCGGTGTAGGTTTTGGCCCCAGCGGCGAAGGCTATATCCGTCTGACGGCATTCGGTGAACGTAACGACTGCATTGAAGCCATGAGAAGAATAAAGAACTGGCTTTGAGCAGACATAGAATGGTTCTCTTATTATGATGTAAGAGGTGGCAGCAGGTATGGGATTCATCATCTTCAAAGTGCTCGACAAAGTCCACGGACTCCGCGTTCCGGCACGAGTTGAAGAAGAAAGGCTGGATATCTACGAACACGGAGAATCAGCATACAACTAACCATATAAGAGAACGTAATTATTTACTCTAACATATTTAACAATAAATCAAATTAGGTATTATGTCAAAACTAAGATTCAGAGTAGTAGAGACTGCTTTCAAGAAGAAAGCGGTTGAGGTAGCAACTCCTGTTGAACGTCCGTCGGAATATTTCGCCAAGTATGTGTTCAACAAGGAAAAGATGTTTAAATACCTTCCCAGCAAAGTGTATAATGCACTGATTGATGCTATTGATAATGGTGCTCCGCTAGACCGTAGCATTGCTGACGAAGTAGCTGCCGGCATGAAAAAATGGGCTATCGAAATGGGTGTCACTCATTATACCCACTGGTTTGCACCCCTGACCGAAGGTACGGCAGAAAAACATGATGCTTTTGTTGAACATGACGGTAAAGGTGGCATGATGGAAGAATTTACGGGCAAATTACTTGTTCAGCAAGAGCCGGATGCTTCCTCTTTCCCGAATGGAGGTATCCGTAATACTTTTGAAGCCCGTGGATATAGTGCCTGGGACCCTTCATCTCCTGCATTCATTGTAGATGATACTCTTTGTATCCCGACTGTGTTTATTGCATACACCGGCGAGGCCCTTGACTATAAAGCTCCATTATTGAAAGCATTACGTGCAGTAGACAAAGCAGCCGTAGACGTCTGCCATTATTTCAATCCGGAAGTGAAAAAAGTGGTTGCCTACCTTGGCTGGGAACAAGAATATTTTTTAGTTGATGAAGGTTTATATGCTGCCCGCCCTGACTTATTAATGACAGGACGTACCTTAATGGGACATGACAGTGCTAAAAACCAGCAGTTGGAAGACCACTACTTCGGTGCTATCCCCACCCGTGTAGCTGCTTTTATGAAAGAGCTCGAAATTGAAGCTCTGAAATTGGGTATTCCCGTAAAGACCCGTCACAACGAGGTTGCTCCTAATCAGTTCGAGTTAGCTCCGATATTCGAAGAATGTAACCTGGCAAATGACCATAACTTATTGATTATGTCATTGATGCGCAAGGTAAGCCGTCGACACGGTTTCCGTGTATTACTTCATGAAAAGCCATTTAAAGGTGTCAACGGTTCCGGTAAGCACAACAACTGGTCATTGGGTACTGATACGGGAATCTTATTAATGGGACCGGGGAAGACACCGGAAGACAATCTGCGTTTCGTGACATTTGTAGTAAATACGTTAATGGCAGTTTATCATCATAACGGGTTACTGAAGGCTTCTATCTCCAGTGCAACCAACGCCCACCGCTTAGGCGCCAACGAAGCACCTCCCGCAATCATATCTTCTTTCCTCGGAAAGCAGTTATCGCAAGTATTAGACCATATTGAAAACAGCACAAAAGACAATTTAATCAGCCTTAGCGGCAAACAGGGAATGAAACTGGATATTCCGCAAATACCGGAATTGTTGATTGACAATACAGACCGTAACCGCACCTCTCCTTTTGCCTTCACCGGAAACCGTTTCGAATTCCGTGCCGTAGGTTCCGAAGCAAACTGCGCCTCTGCAATGATTGCGCTGAACTCCGCAGTAGCAGACCAGTTAGCGAAGTTCAAGAAAGACGTGGACGCTCTAATTGAAAAAGGAGAACCGAAAGTTTCCGCTATCCTTGAAATCATTCGCGGATATATCAAAGAATGTAAAGCCATTCACTTCGACGGCAACGGCTACAGTGACGAATGGAAAGAAGAGGCTGCACGCCGTGGTCTGGATTGTGAAACGAGTGTTCCCGTTATCTTCGACAACTACCTGAAACCGGAAACGATTGCCATGTTCGAAGCTACCGGTGTAATGACAAAGAAAGAGTTGGAAGCACGCAATGAAGTGAAATGGGAAACCTACACGAAGAAGATCCAGATTGAAGCCCGTGTATTGGGTGACTTGGCTATGAACCACATTATACCGGTTGCAACCCAGTATCAGACGGATTTGATTAATAACGTCTATAAAATGCAATCCCTGTTTCCGGCAGAAAAAGCGGCGAAACTATCAGCAAAGAATCTGGAACTTATCGAAGAAATTGCTGACCGTACAGCCTTCATCAAAGAGCATGTAGACGCAATGGTAGAAGCGCGTAAAGTGGCGAACAAGATTGAAAGCGAACGTGAAAAAGCCATTGCTTATCACGACACGATTGTTCCGGCACTGGAAGAAATTCGTTATCACATCGACAAGTTGGAACTTATCGTTGACAACCAGATGTGGACACTTCCGAAATACAGAGAACTATTATTTGTAAGATAGAAAAAGAGAATGTCCGATGAAGAAGTTTTCATCGGACATAAAGTAGAAATGATCTATTTCTTTTGTTGGTTGTTTTAAGTTTGCAGTGGAGGGGTACCGTGAGGTAGCCCTCTTCTTTTTCTTATTTTATTCAATAATCTTCGCATCCTCAATATCCTCATCGTGATGTGATATCGGGTTCTTCGGACGGCAACGTACAAACTTAAACCAGTTTATCAATTCAGAAAGCGAATATACCAAGCTACTGATACCAATAATTATAAACGCTGTATTACGTGCTCCTGTCGGATTGAATAAAGCAACGATGCCCGCAATTAAAATCAAAGCGGGAACCAGATAAAATGCTCCCGGAACAGGTGTCCAACGACGAGCCATTGACAAGGAAGCTATCTGCTGCACCCCTCCCATTATCAGGATAAAACCTAACAAGAACATCAGGACATCTGCAAAAAATTCGGGCATTACAATCAGCCAAAGTCCGAAAAGCAGACTGCCGACTCCTTCTATCGGAAAACGGGGCGAAACTCCGTCTTCGGATTTCTTACGTCCGAAATAGCCGAAAAGGCTGATAACACCGGGAATCAAAAAGGCAACTCCAACCGTAATAACGATATAACTGGCAGCTGTATTAGGCCATAGCACCAACACCAGACCAATCACTAATGCAAAGAGAATACGAATAAGGGAATAATTCATTGTTTTCATAAATTCTATATTTTTTAACCGAGTCTGTTCCAATACTTTTGCGAATATAAGTGTTTCTACTGATATATAAAAATAACAAATAAACATTGTAATAAGTTCGTAACAAAATCGTTATAGCTATTACATCTCACTTAGATACTTTTGCAGAAAATTAAAAATAGATTCTTCATCATGAAACCAAGCGAAACAAGAAAGAAGTGCCCTTATGTTGAGCGTGACATCAGTTGGATGTATTTCAACCAACGTATCTTACTCGAAGCTGCCCGCCCGGAAGTTCCTTTACTGGAACGGCTGACTTTTCTTGGCATCTATTCGAACAATCTTGACGAGTTCTTCCGCGTCCGTGTCGCTACCTTAAACCGGATTATAGAGTATGACGACAAGAATATACAGAAAGAACAGGAAATCGCTGCGCACACACTGAAACAGATAGGTAAACTGCACAACCGTTACTATGAACAGTTTGAAGAAACGTTCGCTTCTATCATGGAAGAACTGAAAAAAGAGAATATCTACGTTATCAAAGAAACGGAAATGAACGATGAGCAGAAAGCGTTCATCACTTCTTTCTATCGTAATAAGCTGAACGGTTCCACCAACCCTCTTTTCCTTAACGGTCCCCGACAGCTGGACGACCAGACAGATGAAGATATTTACCTGGCTATCCGCTTGCTCCGCAAAGATGAAGCAGGAAAAATAAAAGAGAAGGATTACGCGGTTATCCAACTGCCCGTTGGGGAATTCGGACGCTTCATCCAACTACCCGAATCGGAAGGAAAGACCTATCTAATGTTTCTTGATGATGTTATCCGTTACTGCCTGCCAATGATTTTTGTCGGAATGAAATATACGGATTATGAAGCATATACCTTCAAATTTACCAAAGACGCTGAAATGGAAATAGACAGTGATTTGCGGACCGGCGTACTTCAGAAAATCTCCAAAGGAGTGAAAAGCCGCAAGAAAGGCGAACCTCTCCGTTTTGTATATGACGAGCAAATCCCCAGGGACTTGCTAAAAAGACTGACCGACCGGCTGAATATAGACAAGAACGACACCCGCGTAGCCGGCGGACGTTATCATAATTTCAAAGACCTGATGAAATTTCCTGTCTGCGGACACAGTCATCTGAAATATCCAGTTTGGGAACCGATTTTCAAACCCGAACTAAATGGTACAGAAAGCCTGCTGACCCTGATTCGCCAGAAAGACCGTTCACTACATTATCCTTATCATAGTTTTGATACGTTCATCCGCGTACTGCGCGAAGCTGCTATCAGCAAAGAAGTGAAAAGCATCAAGATGACGCTTTACCGACTAGCTAAAGACTCCAAAGTGGTTAAAGCATTGATTTGCGCAGCAAAGAACGGTAAGAAAGTGACGGTAGTCATCGAACTACTGGCACGTTTTGACGAAGCCTCAAATATCAACTGGAGTAAAAGGATGCAGGATGCAGGAATCCGTGTAATCTTCGGGGTGGAAGGGCTGAAGATTCACTCCAAACTGGTGCACATCGGGACAAGACATGGAGATATTGTCTGTATCAGTACAGGCAACTTCCACGAAGGAAATGCACGTATGTATACCGACTATACCATTATGACAGCTCACCGTCCCATTGTCCGGGAAGTAAATGCAGTATTTGACTTTATCGAGAAGCCATACACTCCCGTCAATTTCAAAGAGTTGCTCGTTTCTCCCAATGATATGCGTAAACGGTTGATTGCCCTTATCAATAAGGAGATAAAGAACAAGGAACAAGGAAAAGACGCCTATATCCTTGCCAAAGTAAATCACATAACAGACCGCGCACTTATCGAAAAGCTATACGAAGCCTCAGCAGCAGGAGTCAAGATAGAACTAGTTGTACGCGGCAACTGTTCTTTAGTACCGGGCGTTCCGGGTGTCAGTGAAAATATACATATCAATGGAATTATCGACCGTTATCTTGAACACTCACGTATTTTCATTTTCGCTAATGCCGGAGAAGAAAGGTATTATATCGGTTCAGCAGATTGGATGCCACGCAATCTGGACAACCGCATCGAAGTACTGGCTCCTGTTTATGACAAAGAGATACAGGCGGATTTAAAACGGATTGTTTGTTACGGGTTTCAAGATACAGCCAAAGGACGCATAGTAGACGGAATGGGAACCAACCGGATATGGAATTTTCCGTTTACTCCCCCGCTTAGTGAAGAAATGGCATCGCTTTTCCGTTCACAAGAAAAATTATATAACGAATACAAGAACACATGATGATAAATATGAAGAAAGTTAATTATGCAGCAATCGACATCGGTTCCAATGCCGTACGACTACTGATAAAATGCGTAAACGAAGAAAATGCGCCCGAACTTATGAGTAAGGTGCAACTCATCCGTATCCCGTTACGGCTAGGAGAAGACGCTTTCACAGCAGGTATTATTTCAGCAGAAAAAGAAAAGAAACTGATCCGGCTGATGAAAGCTTACAAGCAGTTAATGAAAATATATGATGTAGTGGATTATCGCGCCTGTGCCACGTCCGCTATGCGTGATGTCCGGAACGGTAAAGCTATCGTCCGGCAAATAGCCAAGAAAACGGGTATTCGTGTAGATATTATCGACGGACAGGAAGAAGCGCATATCGTATATGACAATCATATCGAGCAACTGTTTGCTTCCGGACAGAATTATCTATATGTAGATGTTGGCGGCGGTAGTACGGAAATCAATCTTATCAGTAACGGAGAACTGAAAAACTCCCGTTCATATAATATAGGTACAGTCCGTATGCTTAGCGGCATGGTGAAAGAGGAGGAAAAAGAAGCGTTGCGTACTGACCTGATTGGTATTGCCACAGAATATGCGCCTGTCAGCATTATCGGTTCGGGGGGAAATATCAACAAACTCTTCCGTCTCGCGGATAAAAAGGATAAAAAGGCTTCTCTCCTACCAGTTGAGTCACTACGTGAGATTTATTTAGCATTACAGGTACTTCCCGCCGAACAGCGCATCAAACAATACAAGCTAAAACCGGATCGGGCAGATGTAATTGTTCCGGCAGCAGAGATATTTCTTGAGGTGGCGACTTATGTAAAAGCTACCGGTATTATTGTACCTACTATCGGATTGTCCGATGGTATCATTGATAGTCTGTACACACAGAATATGAATGTACCACCTGTTTCGCATAATTCTACTTCTCTAAGTTAAAGAATTTATGCCTCAGTTTGCAACAATTTATTCGTCTGACAGCTGTCTTCTTTTCATCTGACAGTTGTTAGACGAAAAGACAACAGTTGTCAAACGAATGTTCAACAACTGTCAGACGAATAAAATCATGCAAAACAAATACTACTACCTTACAATCAAAACATTAATTCGTAGCAAAAACCACCGGAAAACAAAAACTTCTCCGGCGGTTGACTTATATTTAAAAGAAAAGGTTAGTATTCTATCACTTTATCACTACTTGAAGGCATATTATACCAATCGGTATTAGTACTCTGGTCATGTGCCCAGTCCGCAAACTTAGCATACGCCTCTGTTATCACAGTTCTTTCTGTCGGATATGCGAATTTATCAGGAACGCAAAGAGCCCATGTATTATTGACTACCTTGATAACCTCAAGCACGTTATTATCTGCCAACTGACCATTCGCCGTTGCCGAATTAAATTGATTCAAATGAATCTCCGTTCTCTTTTCACCAGTACCCTGATATGCTATAAAGAAGTCTAAACAGTTTGTTACACTGGGAATGGATACGGCATTTTTAAGTTTGATTATCACTTCAAGAGTATATATATCTGTTAGAGATGTACTTGCATTTCCAGTATTCAGCATAGGACGTTGTGTTCCGGTATATCCATATACAGAATGTGCATCTCCAAACAAAGGAATGACAAGTTCACTGCCAGTCGTCTCATAAGATGCATCTTCAAATATACGGGAAGCAGACAAAGAACCGTCACGTTGAGCGGCGCCGGCTCCAAAGTCAACCGTTTCCACATTACTTTTATTTATTCCCAGTATTCTTAATCCGGCACCTAATTGCTTCATGGCACCCACAGCCTGAAGGTCAACCACGTATTTCAATTCTTTCACTTCATTACCGGCAACGGGTAAAGTCACGTTCAATACAATATCATTGAAATCATAATCGCCTGCTTTGGGATAATTATCTTCGAAAGCATAGGAATAAACGGCTTTCCGAATCTCCACGTCATCGGGGGTATCATCAGAACCATATCCTTCTTTTATACACCCATCTTCATCAGCAGGAAGCAAAAAATCTGCTTTTCCCGGATTGCAATAAGTGGCGGAATTCTGTAAGCCTTTATATACTAACCAGTCGAAAGGAGTCCACAGTGATTGCTCTTTTTCATTAGAAGAGGTCTGATCTGTTATCTCACAAATAATGTTATTCGTGACTTTCGAATTTGATTCAATGAGCCCTGAAATATTAGCAATCGTATGAATTCTCAACAAAGCCGTTCCCGTTGTGGGACCGACTACATGCCTATATAGACTAGCTTTACCTGTACAGGTCAGTATTGATTGTGCCTCCATCACAATATCATTGTTATTTCCGTTATAACCCAACTCCCCACAAATAGCTTCAGAAGTATGCCCCATTACAAGTGTACCGAACTGAAACATTCCTGCCACATTCATATAACAGCCGTTCTTAACATTGGTATTGTTATTACCATTAATACTACCAGCCTCAATAACACCGTGATTTATCAGTGTTGTACCGCTTGTAGATGCATTGTAAGAATTCAATTTAAGCGTTCCATAATTCATGAAATCAACCCCACTTCCACCGCCATCAATATTTAAACGGGAACAATCAATCATACCAGCATTATAATTACTAAACCCGGCAGAACTATTTGTTATTGAAATATCTCCCTCACCTATAATACTACCACCCGGCATTACAGTTATATAAGAAGCCCGAGTCAATATCAAACTGGCATTTCTAGTTATTTCTATTTTTCCTCCATTTTCAACTATTACCTCCGTTATATCACTGAATTGATTTTCGTTTTCAATCACCCATGTACTTCCTTCAGGAACAATCACTTTCACGGCATTAGCTCCACCCCAAGTTCCTCCTGTAGTAAATCTTGCCCTAAAGCCCCCTTCCTGAATCTTAAACCAACGTTCCTTTTCCTTGAAAACAGGAAGATTATAGGCAGAATACTGGTCAAATCCAGAGCCAAGATCCCAGCCGGACTTAATAATAGTAGCATAGGCCTTTTTATTACTAATATACTCATCTGTATAAGGAGCTGCCATAGCAGGTATATCTGTTATAGTTCTCGTGATAGAACAAGTAGTACTACCTTCTTTATTTCCGAAACAGGCCTTCACCTCTTCATTTTCAATAGCGATCGGTTGCACAAGATAATGTCCTTTTCTGTCTACACGCGCGACAAATACTCTATCGAGTGCAGTAGCACAATCCATTACAACATTAAAAGATGTACTTCTATTTGCAACACCTTCTGCTAAAAGTTTGGCATTACTTTCCGGACTTAAAGGATTCGCATCAAATATCCGTATCGGATAATCCTCTCCTAAATCTCCATTAACCGTCACGTGTGCAGTTACACTACGGGACATAGTCCAGTCTCCGTCAGGATCGATATTCTTTACCGGAAAAGTTTCTTCATAAATCTGTCTCAGTTGTTCTGCATCAAACAGATTTTTCTCATTATCCACACAACTGATAAAAACGGCAGAAGTTGCCAATAAAGAAAAGGTTAATACTTTTGCAATGTTTTGTTTCATAATCCCTTAATGCTTTAGTTCGTTTTATTTATGCGCAAAAACATCCACAACCCTCTCAATCATCGGTCATGGACGGTGCAAAGATAACTGTATTTGCAGATATTAAATAAAAAAAGGCTGCATTTTTCAATACAGCCTTCCTGTTTTTTTCTTTTTCAATCAAAAAGGGAAGATCAAAGGCAAAACAAATATCATCACAATTCCCATGATAATCTGTAACGGTAATCCTACTTTCACATAATCCATAAAAGTATATTGTCCGGCAGGCATTACCAATGCATTAGGCGGCGTAGAGAATGGAGAAGCAAAACACATACTTGCCCCCACTGTCACAGCAAACAGGAAAGGAATCGGGCTAACCCCGATTTGTATAGCACTTTGCAAAGCAATAGGTGCCAGCAGTACCGCAGTAGCCGTATTACTGATAAACATAGTCATCAATGAAGTAGTAAAATAGATACCCGCCATCAGAGTCAATGGTCCATAGGAACCCAATCCGCTCACCAATGTATTGGATATATACTCCGACGCTCCTGTTTTCTCCAATGCCAACGACATAGGCAACATTGCTGCAATGAGTACAATACTTTCCCAATTTATCGTTTTGTATGCGGCCTCTACATTACGGAAACACCCTGTCAGTACCATTAATATACCCGCAATCATAACAGCCGTAACCGGAGCAACCGGGATAAAATCAAATACCATCATTACCACCATTAACACCATGATAGCAGCAGCCACCGGAGCTTTATAGTCTAAAGTTACTTTAGCAGCTTCGGCTAAAGGCTGACCTAATACCACCCAATCAGAGTCTTCCTTACTAAGACGGGCGATATTTCCCCAAGTGCCTTGTACCAAAAGCACGTCGCCACTATGAATATGCTCATTTCCCAAATCCTGTAACAGATATTCCTTTTTACGACGGATACCTAAAACGTTCACATTATATTTATCACGGAATCCGGCTTCTTTAATTGTCTGGTTTACCAAATTAGACGCAGGCATCAATACTATTTCAGCAATACCTATATCATAAAAATCAAGAGAACTAGTTGTATTTTTCGTTTCCTCGGTAGCATGGTCACCTAATATATCGAGCAGATAATCTTCAGCAAACAGTTGTACTTTCTCAAAATCTCCTGTCACATACAGAATATCTTCTACTTGCAAAACCGTATCCGGTGCCGCAAATTTCTGCGTGATAGTTTTCAGGAAACGATGTTGCGATGCATCCCCACGACGGACTTCCATTATATTCAATCCATATTTGCGTCGTATATCCAAATCAATAATCGTTTTTCCCAAGAGTCGGGAATCCCCTATCACCTGCAAACGAAACAGGTTACTGGAAAGCCCGTATTCATTGACCAACTGCTTTAACGATTTTCCTGAACGGTTACTGTCATTCTTCTGTCCTTTTTTAGACAGAAACCATTTACTAAGCGGCATCAATACCAATGTACCGACAATCACACAAACAATGCCAACAGGCAGAAAAGAGAAGAAAGAAAGCGGTTCGAGTCCTGCCGAAGTTAATGTGTTCTGTATCACAAGGTTCGGCGGAGTACCAATCAATGTCATCATGCCTCCCATACTACTTGCAAATGCCAACGGCATCAGCAAGCGGCTCGGATTCATCCCGGCACTCATCGCCAGACTAACCACAATAGGAAGCATTAACGCTACTGTTCCGGTATTGCTGACAAATGCACCGATAGCTGAAGTCACCAACATCACCAATAGAAACAGACGAATTTCACTCGTTCCCGCAAGTTTAAGAATACGCGAACTTATCATCTTTGCCAACCCTGTTTGAAAAATAGCACCTCCTACCACAAACAGTCCGATCATCATAATAACTACCGAATTGGAGAAACCCGAAAGGGCTTCATCAGGAGTTAATATCTGAAAGACAAGTAAAGCAACCAGCGCACATAACGCCACAATATCCGAACGGATTTTACCATTTACAAAAAAGATAGCCGAAAGAACGAGAATAATAATGGTTATCAACATAAGTAATAAAATAAAATGAATGTTTTATTTCGATGATATCAAAAACTTGAGTGAACAAATATAGATATTTCTTCCCCCTTATAGAAAACAAATTAAAATTATTTTTGGTTTAAATGACGTCATTTTAATATCAAACAAGATATTCCCGTATTGCTTTGGGGTGCCAATACACGATACGATTGAACAATAAAAAACTGCCCTGTATACTTTTCTGATAAAAATCACAAGGCAGTTATTATTTCTTATAGGAAAAGAAGTTATAGTGCAGTTTCCAATATCTTACGAGCCACAGCACCTGTCACATTTCCATTTTCTCCATATTTTACTCCTCGCTCATTGAAGCGGCGTTCAATTTCAAGAATCGTCTCCTGGCCGATGTTTTCTTCGTGCAGGCGTGTAGTCAACCCCAATGAACGGAAGAATTGTTCCGTACAGCGGATTGCCTCATCTATCCGTTCCTCTTTTGTACCCGAAGTTATTCCCCATACGCGCTCACCATATTGCACAAGTTTATCTCCTTTGGCTTCCCGAAGCACTTGCAATGTAGCGGGAAGTACAATCGCCAGCGTATGTCCGTGTGTCAACCCGTGCAATGCAGTGATTTCATGTCCTATCATGTGAGTTGCCCAGTCCTGCGATACTCCCATAGCTATAAATCCATTCAATGCCATTGTAGCCGAAAGCATAAAGTCAGCCATAAGTTGATAATCATGCTGGTTCTCACGGATTTTCGGAGCTATTTCTATAAGAGTTTGCAGGAGTCCTTCTGCCCAACGGTCCATGACACGGCTTTGTCTGGGAGTAGTCATATACTGTTCCATGACATGTACAAATGTGTCCGCCAATCCACAAGCCACTTGATGAGGAGGTAAAGTAAATGTTACTTCCGGATCAAGAATAGAGAATAACGGATAGTTGGAATAAAAAGGATATTTTTCTTTGGTTTCACGACGTGAGATCACTGCTCCATTGTTCATTTCCGAACCGGTAGCGGGAAGCGTCAACACAGTGGAAAGAGGTACAGTGTGGGTAGCGGGACATCCGGCAAGCACCAAGTCCCAAGCATCACCGTCATACAATAACCCGGCAGAGATTAATTTTGTACCGTCAATCACGGAACCACCACCAACAGCTAATAAATAATCTACCTTCTCTTCTTTTCCCAAAGCAATCGCTTTGCGGAGAGTTTCGATAGCAGGATTGGGTTCAATCCCCCAAAATTCAACGGTATAATGATTCTTCAGTGCTTCCTTCACCTGATCGTATACCCCGTTTTTCTTTACACTTCCACCGCCAAAAGTAATCATGATACGTTTGTCGGACGGAATTTCTTTCGCCAATCGGGCAATCATCCCGCGCCCCATTATCAGTTTGACGGGATTTTGAAAGATAAAATTTTCCATATCTTGTCTATTGTTATTATTTCGGTTATTATTCACTTTTCATGTTTCATGCAAATATACACGAATTATCTGAAACCTTGTCGGAATCAGGCTATGAATTGCTGCGTAAGAGAAGGAACCATAGCCGACAACCAAGGTTTCATATCTTCTGCTACCAACAACCAATAAAGTAATAATATAACGAAAATGGCAATAGCGATACCTACTAATACTTTTCTCTGTTTCATAATTGTTTTCTGTTTAAATATTCAGTATTTATAAGAACAGATCAGGGGGAAAATTGTTCTATATCAGAAAAATGAAGGGGAAAATGAAAAAAAGTCATTTTTTGTTTGTTGTTTCAAACAAAGTGTCTATATTTGTCCCCGATAAATAACAAAAGACAATGAGAACAATGTTAGTAAATACATATTGGTGGTGGCGCCCGTTACAACTCCGACAGTCGTAAGGGAGCAGTGCTCGTATGTATATACCTCATTAAAGATATAACAGATTTGAAAGAGCCCTGTCGCAACCTGCGACAGGGCTCTTTTCATTTCCACCCCATTTGTCGAATCCGGCTCAGCCGGCATTACAACAGAGTTTAATTATAAAAAGAAGAATATATGAAAAGTTATCAAGTTGACAAAGATGGTTATTATGGAGAATTTGGCGGAGCGTATATCCCCGAAATACTTCATAAATGTGTAGAAGAATTAAAGAATACATACCTCACCGTACTGAATGATGAGGGTTTCAAACAAGAGTTCGACCAACTACTGCGCGACTACGTAGGACGTCCCTCCCCTCTCTACCTGGCACGCCGCCTTTCAGAGAAATACGGATGTAAGATGTACCTGAAACGGGAAGACCTCAACCATACCGGTGCTCATAAGATAAACAATACCATCGGTCAGATATTGCTGGCTCGCCGAATGGGTAAGACTCGTATCATCGCCGAAACAGGTGCCGGACAACATGGAGTAGCTACAGCCACCGTTTGTGCACTGATGAACATGGAGTGCATTGTCTACATGGGTAAGACAGATGTGGAACGCCAGCATATCAACGTAGAGAAGATGAAAATGCTCGGTGCAACAGTTATCCCGGTAACATCGGGAAATATGACACTGAAAGATGCTACCAACGAAGCGATACGCGATTGGTGTTGTCATCCGGCAGATACGTACTACATCATCGGTTCTACGGTTGGCCCTCACCCTTACCCGGACATGGTAGCACGCTTGCAGTCAGTGATCAGTGAAGAGATAAAAAAACAACTCGCAGAAAAAGAGGGACGCGACTATCCCGATTATCTTATCGCCTGTGTAGGTGGAGGAAGTAATGCTGCAGGTACTATCTATCATTATCTGGACGACGAACGGGTACGCATCGTTCTGGCAGAAGCCGGAGGAAAAGGCGTAGAAACCGGACAAACCGCAGCAACTATCCAACTCGGGAAAATGGGTATCATTCACGGAGCACGTACCTTC